>JGI20157J14317_10000322_pt1 | contig 54123 bp, 55 predicted proteins | sample COG_07_FD_14317 | JGI IMG/M metagenome (IMG submission 14317)
ATCTATGGCACCTGCTGCTGCACCATCTATGGCACCTGCTGCACCATCTATGGCACCATCAAGGGCACCTGCTGCACCATCAAGGGCTCCATCAATGGCACCTGTTGCACCATCTATGGCACCTGTTGCACCATCAATGGCACCTGTTGCACCATCTATGGCTCCTGCTGCACCATCTATGGCTCCTGCTGCACCATCTATGGCTCCTGCTGCACCATCTATGGCTCCTGCTGCACCATCTATGGCTCCATCTATGGCACCTGCTGCACCATCATCAAGAAGAAACAAATACTTCTACCAAAATTACTTTTAAATAAATTAAAAAAAAATATTAAATTAAATAATTTGATATTTTTTTCTATTTAAATTTATATTAATGGATTATAATTTTGAAAGAAATAGAATTAATAAATTTATAAAATTTTACAATCAAACTAATAAAAAATTAAAAAAATTAGGTGGATCTGTAAAAGAAATTATTAGTCTAAATCAAGATTTACAAAATGATAATAATTATTTAACAAATTTAGTACCAGCATTATCAATGCCTACATATTTGCCTCAACCTATAATGTCTTATGATTATATTACAACAGATCCTAATTTAAACACGGATTTATATAATAAACCTTTTGCTCCACATACTTCAGTACCAGCATCATCCGGACCTACTGTTCCTATGTCATCAGCTCCTGTTATGGGATCTTCAATTCCACCAGCTGCAATGTCAACTGCTGCAATGTCAACTCGACCAGCTGCAATGTCAACTGCTGCAATGTCAACTGCTGCAATGTCAACTAGTGTTGTTGGAGATACATCTTCTATAACAATATCAGAACCTACAGGTACATTTGATGATGCTGATGGATTTAAATATTTAAAATTACAAAAAGTATATGAAATAGCGATAAAAGAATTTGAAATAGCGATAAAAGAATTAGTAGAACAAAATGCTAAATTAAAAGTAGAAAATAATATATTAAAAGAAAAAATAAATAATAATGCTAAATTAATCGAAGAAAAATAATATATTAAAAGAAGAAATAGATAAATTACATTTATAATTATTGAAGCATTTTTAAAACTTCATCTTTAGTCATAATTTTAATATTTTTCTTTTTAGCATCTTTAATTTTCCCACTGTCGCCATTTTTGACAGTTTCATCTTTACATATTAAAATAGTAGTATTGCTGGAAACACTAGTTTTTATTTGGCCTCCAGCTTCTACAATTTTTTGTTCTAAATCTTTGTCCCTGAACCCAGTGAAAACTAAAACTTGATCTTTCATTTTTTGATTTTTAGTTTTAGTAGCTTGTTTAAATTTAACAAATGATTTAATCTTATCAAAGAATTGGTTGAATTCTTCCAAATGATCAACAAATTGTTGAGCAGTAATAGTATCAAATCCATCAATTTCTTTAATTTTATCTAAAAGCTGACATTTAGTCATTGATTTTAAACTATCTAAAATCTCTGGATAAACATCTAGAATTAATTGACATCTAGTACTACCAAATCCATGACCAAATAGGTTACTTGCACCCATTAGTAAAGCTAGATCTGTTTTTTGTAATACTGAATGAATTCCTTGATATACTTTATCTACAGTTTTTTCTTTGAATCCATCTACTTTCAAAAGATCATCTTTATTAGCTTTAATAACTTTTTCAATAGAATCTAATCCAATATCTACCATCTTTTTAACATTACCTTCTCCTAAATTCTTAATATCTATTTTTTTGAAGAAGTAAACCATTTCTTTTATAGTTACATCTTTATTGGTTTTTTTGTCTTTAACAATAATATCGACATTTGATTTAGTCCAAGTGTATTCCATATCAGGCATTTGAGGAGTTTTTGAAGCTTTAACTATTTCCAAAATATGAGGAATTACATCTCCACTTCTAACAAGCTTAATTACTGTTCCCGGACCAATTTTATTATCTTGAATATATTTGGCATTGAAAGCAGTAACTCTAGAAATATCTACTCCACCTAAAGTTTGAGTTTCTAAAAGTAAGACTGGATTAATATATCCATCTTTAGAAACATTCCACTCAACACCTAAAACATTAAAATTAGCAACTTGTTCATCCAAAACATCTTTAAAAGCAAAAGAATATTTTGGATTAGATTTGGTTGTCCTTTTATGTTTTTCATTATTAGTAACAATAATTCCATCCATCAAATATTTTGATTCAGCTCTTCTAATCTTATAATAATCACTTAAAATTTCAAAATCTAATTTTTCAAATTTCTTAGCATGAACCATTTTAAGTCCTAAAGCTTTAATCATTTTATACTGTTTTTTAATTTTATTGAACGGATCAACTACTTCATAAATTACAAGAGAAAGGTCTTTAGCAATTAATGGGTCAACATTAATACTGTTAACTACTCCAGCAACAATACTTCTTTCATTTTTCTTTTCTTTGCAATATTTACTTTGAAAAACACTTTTTTTCATTAAAAGTTCACCTCTAAAAGCCATAACATTAGATTTAGGTTTAAGTTTTTTATCTTTAACATAATCAGCAACTGTATCAGGAGTAGGTACTCCTGATAAGTATTTAAGTAAAAAGCTAATGTCTAGACCTTCAATAGCTGTTCCTCTAGTGTACAAACCAATAGTTTTATCTTCTTTGTAAACTAACAAAGCAGATATTCCATCTAATTTATCACTCAAGTAGTATGGAGCTGGAAATTTATTTAACCACTTATCTAACTCTTTAGAGGGAGGTTTTATCTTATCCATACTATATAAAGGATAATCTAAAGTTACCTTATTTTTTGCATTAACATTCGAACCTACATCTTTAAGAACTTTACTTTTAGGTTTTTTTACTTTTAGAAAATCAATTAATAAATCATATAAAGCATCTGATAAAACAGGATTTCCTGAATTATAATATTTATCAGCAGAATGCTTTATTAATTCTTCAATTTTAGAAGGACTCAATTCATTAACAGAATTGAAAGGGTCTTTTTTAATATCTTTGATTAAAGTCTCCATAATATTTAATATATATAGAATATCAAGGTCTTTAATTATATTTTTAAATATCAATTTTTTGAGATATTTAAAGTTTTTGTAAAAAATATAGTAATTTTTAAGCTTTAGAATTACATTTCAACTCTAAAAATAATTGTTCTAATGATATTAAAGGAGTTCCATTAATATCGATTAACTTAATATATTTTGGTTTACAATAAGGCATGATGATATCGAAATTACTATATCTATCAAAGTCCACTTTTGATTTATAAACCTTAAAAAAAATCATCGAATGATCTATTCTTTGATAATCAATTCTTTTAATAACATATGGTTTACCTTTATTAAATCTATCATGATGATAAAACCATTTAATAAAAGTATCAATATTTGATTTATCTTTATAATAATAAAAAGTTTCTACGTCATTTGTTTTTTCATGATATGTATGAGATTGTTGTATCGAATCTATCTTTTCTATTATTTTGTTTTTATTTAACCCTTTAAAATTCTCAAATTCGTTCATTTTTTGATTAATATGATAAAAGTGAATTAATCATATTAATTTATTATATCAAATTTTTTAGTAAGTTATTCTAATCTTTTTAAGAATTTATCTAAAATATCTTGATTTTTTTTAGCATCATTATAACCCATATCATATAACATTTGATAATCTAATTTTTTAAAGAATAAAACATTACTAAAAAAACTTACTAAATTAAATTTTTCATTTTTCTCTATTATGTAACCATTTTTCTTTTTCCACATATCTGGATTAACATGAATAATAGGTTCTTCTACAGCCAAATAAGGATATTTTTTAAAACCACCATCAAATGAAATTTTATCTTTATATTTTAAAATTAAACCACCTGTAATTAAAGGAATATGTGAACTGGCTATACAACAATCTATAGCATCTTCTAAATTTTCAAAATCATTATATATTCTGGTTTTAAATCTAAATTTTTCAAAAGTAGTTACTCCAATATAAAGTTTTTTTAAATCAAAGTCATCGTCATTATAAATATCTAAGAACATCTTTTTAATATCTTTTTCTAGCTTATTTAGAGAATTAGTTTTAGTAATATTATTAATCTTATTTGGAATATCTATACTCTGTCCTTTATAAGTCATGTATAAAGCATTCCATGATCCAGCTGATGCTCCAGAAAAAACATATGGTTCTAGATCATAGTTTTCTTTAATAAAAGACGATACACCTAAAGTGTAAAAACCTTGTAAACCTGCTGGAGACAAAGTAATTAAACTGTTATTATTTTTGAATCCAAAGAAATTTTTAAAATTAGGAAATGAATATGAATTTACCAATGAAAAAAACACAAGTAAATAAGAAATTATTAATAAATTCATTGTAATAATATTAAAAAAATAGTTTTCTGTTTAAGTTAGATTATATTTTAACTTAAACAGAAGATTTAATTAAATTAAACCTCTAGATATATATCTAGCTTCTATATTTTTCATAGCAACTATGTATGCAGCTTCTCTTAATGTACAATTATATTCTTTAGAGGTTTGATGAACTTTTTGAAATACTAATTGCATTTTTTTTTCTAATTTATGATAAATTTCTTCTTCTATTAAATATTCATTATTTTTATTTTGTAACCATTCGAAATAACTTACAAGAACTCCTCCAGAATTAGCTAAAATATCAGGAATAACATCAATATTTTTTTCTTTAAGAATTAAATCTGCTTCATAATCTGTTGGTCCATTAGCTCCTTCAACGATTAATTTACAATTTATATTTTCAGCTTGTTCTTTACCTATTTGTAATTCTAAAGCTGCTGGAACAATTACATCACAATTAATCTTAAAAAAATCAGCTCTATCAATATTTGGTTGAGTAAAATCTTTTAATGATCTATTTATTTTAACATGATTTAATACTTGTTCGATATTAAAACCATTTTGATTAAAAAAATATCCAGTATGATCTCCCATACCAATCATGTTCATACCAAAACTAGATAATGTTTTAGCAGTAAAGAAACCTACGTTTCCGAATCCTTGAACAATAAAGTTTTTGTTATTTAAATCAACATTATTTGTTTTAGCCCAATTTAAAACTGATAGAGCAACTCCTCTTCCTGTAGCTTCATTTCTTCCTTGGCTACCACCATTACCTAAAGATTTTCCAGTGAATACTCCTAAATCATAATTATTATAAATATTAGATTTATTATATTCATCAGTCATCCAATCCATAATTTGTGCATTAGTTCCCATATCTGGAGCTGGTATATCTTTATCACTACCTATAAAAGGTGCCATTTTTCTAGAAAATTTTCTTGATATTTTTTCAATATCTTCATTATTATATTGGGTAGGATCAATTGAAATTCCTCCTTTACCACCACCATATGGTAAGTCTTGTAAAGAACATTTAAAAGTCATCCAAGTTGCTAAAGCTGTAGCTTCATCTAATGATACATCTGGATGAAATCTTAATCCTCCTTTATAAGGTCCCATTATATTATTATGTTGAATTCTATATCCTGAAAAAATTTTAAATTCATTATTTGAAAGTTTGACAGGAAATTGTATAGCTATTTTGTTTTGCGGACTTGAAAGAATTTTGGATACATTAACATTAATATTACAGATTTTCGAAGAAGTTGATATTTGTTTATTTACTAAATCAATAATCTTTTTATTCATTTAATAAATATTTATATATTATTTTTGTTTATTGAATGATACTTAAAATTTAGCAGTTTGATCTAATAATGGATCATTTGCATATAAATTATTATCTAACATTCCACCATTAAGTACAGTTTCATCTTGATAATTCCAATGAGAATTATCATATGATGATAAACCAAAAGCAGCACCTTGTCTAGTATTTATAACAGGTATTAATTCTTTTTTGTTTTCAGCTTTTCTATAATCAACAATTAAATCATCATAAATATCTTTTAAAGAAGCATTGTTTTTAATTTTTTTACAATTTTTTATATTATCAAGTTTTTCATTAAATGATTCATTTAAATCAACTTCTTTTTTTTGACACAATGGTGTAGTATCCATTATAAGGTTATTATCAAAAGTTTTTTCAATCTGTTTATGATTTAGTAAATTAAAAGTTTCTTCTTCATTACTTGATAAATTAAAAGTTACTCGTTTATTATGTTTTGTTTTATTTATTTTTAAGATTGGTTTTAAATCTGCGTTAACATCATAACTATCATTAGAAGAAGTATATGATGGGTAATTATATACATAATTATTTTTAAATTCTTTTTTTTTCTGGCATTTTATAGAATATTTATAAACTAAAAATAGAATTATTCCAATCAATATCAAAGCTATTAGTTTAGAATTAAGCATTATACTAGTATTTTAGAAAATAAATGTTAGAAAAAATTGATTAAAATACTTAAAATAAGAGTAATACATTATAATAGAATTAATAAATATGGTTTTTAAACAAATTTCTTTTGGTAATGATTCTGGTCAGCTAATTAATGACATTAATATAAAAAAGAAAATTATACAATATCTATTTGATACCATTAATTTGTCTAAATATAGATATACTTTTCTTAATAACATTAATAGACTTAAATTTTTAAAAGAGAATGATCATTTTGTAAGTCCAAATTTTCATGGATATAATTATTTACTATTTTTTACAATTATTAATGATGTTAATATGGCAGTTATGATTGATAGAAGAAAGTTAAAATATAACTTGGAACATATTGATTATCATAAACTATCCTGTACTAAGCTTGATTGTAAGGTTTCTAAAAAAGTATATAAAGGCACTATCTTAGATGGTAAATTTATAAGAAATAAAAATGATCATATATTTTTGGTTCAAGATATTTATCAGTTAATGGGTAATAATATCTTAGATCAGCCTTTGGATAAAAAAATAGAAATGTTAGATAATACAATGAATACATATTTTTCATCAAATCCTTTTAGACATTTTTCAATTAAGATTAATAAACTTTATACTTATTTTGATATTGATATTTTAATAAATAAAGTTATGAAAAATTGTAGTTTAATGACAAATGGTATTATATTTTTCCCAAAATATTCGGGTATTAGTATAATTTACTTGGAACAAAAAGATGTTTTGCAAAAAAATAAAGTTACAATTTCTGAGAGTAATACATATAAAACAGAAAAATATGATAAACCAAAATCAGAATTATCATCAAATACAACTGCTGATATAATTCTGAATATGAAAGGTTATCTACACAATAGAAAGTATGGTTATGATTCTGAAAAAAGTAATAATATTGGAATTTTTGAAGTAAGAAAAACAGACATTCCTGATGTTTATGATTTGTACTTAACAAGTGAAGAAAAAAAATTAGTTAGACTTGGAATTGCTCATATTCCTAATATGAAAATTAGTCATATGTGTCAAGATATATTTAGATATAAAAATAAAGAAGTCATGAAATGTGTTCATTTTCAAAAATTTAATAAATGGATACCTATGAGTAAAATAGATAATGAAAAAATAGATAATATTGATATTATCAAACAAGAATCAAATTAGAAAAAATTAATAATAATTGTTATATTATCAGATGATCCTGAATCAATAGCAAATTGAGCTAATTTTTCAGAAATATTAATATTATCCTTAACTGGATCAATTTTACTTTTGTATTCTAAAATAAAATTGATTACCTCTTGATTTGACATTACATCCCACAATCCATCACATGCTAAAATCATAAATTTATCACCATTAGATATTTTATATTTGTAAATTTGTGGTAAGTGAGTTACATAAGGAGTAGCATCTAAATCACCGAATGCTCTAGATAAAGATAAATCTTTTATTCTCCAATCATCTCCGTCAAATGTTATTTTTCCATTTAAACCTTCTATTCTTTTTCTTTCTTCCATACAATTAGGTTTATGATCTTTAGTAAGTTGAACAGCAATATTGTATCTGTTACATATTACTGATCTACAATCTCCAGTATTAGCTACCCATAGAGTTTTTTTATTTCTACTTTTGGTTTCTAAAGTTACTAATGCTGTAGATCCAGAATATTTAGAAAAGTTTTGTTTCTTTAATTTATTTTGTAAATGGGTAAAAACCCCATTTATATAATTTATAGTTTTTTTATTATCTTTGAATTGATTATCGTTCGTTTTTTTAAGAAAGTATTTAAACATATTATCTTTTAAAAATTTTGATACTAGAGGACCACCATGTCCATCATAAACCGCTAACATATTAACTTTATTCAAGTTTTTATCTTTGGAGTCTATATTTTCTATTATAACGTGTTCATCTTCATTACTTTCTCTAATACCTTGTAAAGAAGCACTTTGTATTAGCATTTTAATATTAAGAAAGATATTTTTTAAATGAATATATTTTAGCCCTCAAATAATTAAGTTTTTTAAAATTGAATTTGAGCAAAAGAATTTTAAAGAGATAATGTAGAACTAGATTATGATTATTTTAATTTGTATTTTGCATTGAAATAATTAATTATTTAAAACTTTATCTTATTAATTATTTTAATGGAAAATAATTTAGGAAATAATATTAATCAAAAAACTGATTTTAATATAACAGCATCTCAATTTGTAACATTTTTTTATAATAGTTTAGATACAAATATTAATAATTTAATTGACATAAATGGAAAATTTCTTTACAAGGATAATTCTGAAATGTGTATTCAAGGTATAATCGTAAAAGGTCCTGAACAAATATATCAAAAAATTATTGAATTACATAATAGAAATTGTAGTCATACTGTGGATTCAATAGATATAGTAACATCTGGCTCTAGAAGATTAAACATTTTAGTAACTGGAAGAATACAATTAGATGGTTTTATCTATGCTTTCACAGAATATTTTCATTTAGCATCAGGTAAGAAAGAAGGAGAATGGTGGATTCAATCAGATATTATTAGAACATTATAAAAATATTTGATAATATTAGATGGAAGAAGAATTAGATATTAAAAAAAAAATTTTGAAACAAGATTTAATTAATATTACTCTCGATAAGAACTTCTTAAAAGTTCAAAAAAACGAGTGTTGGGAAAAATACTTGGAAAGAATAATGAATATTAAAAAACCTTCAGGTTTATATGATTCTTTTTTATATGTATTTGTTTTAACCGATATTTTTGATTTATCAACTGAAGATAAACAAAAAGCTTTAACTATAATGGGATTTAATAAAAGATCTTAAAAAATCTCTTCTGGGATAGTTTCCTCTAAATTAGATCTTTCTTCTAAAATAAGGTTATGATTTTTACAATCAACTTCAACTGCTCTATATTTATAACAAACTCCATTATCGTCTTCATAAAGTATCTTACCAGCATTTTTAACAGTAGGATATTTAACAATTACTTGAGGTTTAGGAGAAGTAATATAAACTAGAAAAAAACCAATAAATAAGGAAATGAAAAAATAAAATATATCAACTTTAATCATTATATATTTTATTTAGATTAAAATTTTTAAAAATAAATTATATATTAAAATATATAAATAATAAGACTCTCTTTTAGAACATTTTTTTATCTTTGATTTTAATTATTTTTTTATTATTAAATTACTAATAATAAAAATTATTTTAATTATTTTAATTATTTTTTTCCTCGTAATCAACTAATGCATGTTTAAATACATCATAAATATTATCTACAAGAACAACTTCAAAATTATCAGATTCTGGAGAAATACCTTCTCTTCTCATTTTTTCTAAATCTTCTTCATTTTCTTTAGGAACTAATGCTTTTGTAACACCTGCTTTTTTAGCACCATTTAATTTAGCATCCAAACCACCAATAGCAGTTACTTGTTTGGTTAAATTAATTTCACCAGTCATAGCAACTTCATTATTGACAGGCTTATTAGTTAAAACAGAGTAAATGGCTAGAGTCATAGCAGCACCTGCTGATGGACCATCTTTTTTGACAGCTCCTTCAGGAGTATGAACATGTAAACCAAAAGGTTTTTTCTTTCCTTCTTCAGAAATCATTGGTTCTTTCTCTTCATCAGATAATAGAGACCAAGCTATAGTTTTAGCACATTTGATACTTTCTACCATAACTTCACCTTGAGATCCTGTCATAGTTAAATCTAACATACCACTAGATAATTGTTTACTGACTTCAATAATAGTCAAACCACCTACACCTGAAGCTGAAGCATATAAACCGTTTACTAAACCAACATGAGGTTTATCAGCAATCTTTTTAACTTTAATCTTAGGTTTATTCTCAAATATTTTCTTAATAAATTCATCAGATACTATATATGGATAAGTAATGTTTTTGTCAAAGATATTATTCAAGTTAAGTTCTCTGACTAATTCATATAATTTTTCTTTTAATTTTCTGACACCGGCTTCATTAGTATATGTTTCGGTAATATCAATGATAGCTTGATCACTTAAAACAATTTCACCTTTAGCAAAACCAACATCTTTTAAGATTTCAGGGAACATATAATCATTAACAATTTTGATTTTATCTTTAGTAGATAATGAATTGGTGTGGATTATGGTAATTCTATCTCTCAAAATAGGATCTAATAAATTGATATCATTGAAAGAGAATACAATTAATGCTTTTGATAAATCAAATTTAATACCTGAGTAATACTTATCTTCAAATTCATCATTTTGAGTACTATCAGTTAAATGAGTCAAAATACTAATAATTTCTTTACCATGTTCGGTATGACTTACTTTATCTATTTCATCAATGAAAATAATTGGATTCATACATTTATGTGTCATTAAAATATCAACAATTCTACCCCAAGTAGATCCAACATAAGTATAGTTATGACCCACTAAAGTAGAACCATTAGTAGAACCACCAATAGGTAAGAATGCAAAGGGTCTTGGATTACCATTTTCATCTTTCAAACATTTGGATAAACCATGTTTAGCTAATGATGTTTTACCTGTACCAGGAGGACCTTCTAAACCTAGAACAGCACCTTTAGCTTCACCATTAATCCATTGACCAATAATTCTTTCTAATTGGGTTTTAGCTTCTTTATGTCCAAATACAGCTTCATCTAATGCTTTTCTACAATCTCTGATATATTCTTTAGTATCAATTTGATATTCTCTCCATTCTTTAACAAATTGATTATTAGAATCTTTATTTTCCAAGTCACCAATAAAAGAATCTATTTGAAATTCAGAATTAAATTCAGCAGCAGGATATATTTCTTTTAATTTCTTAGCAAAATTATTCTTGAAACAAATTACAGGACATTCTTTGAATTGACCAAAAGGAATTTTTAAAAGACCATCTAAATATGATTGAGCTTTACCATCACCTTGGAAACTAGATTTAATAGATTTAAGTTTTTCCATAGCTTTTGTTTTGATATCTTCATCCACTTCCATTAATGCAATTCTCTTTTCATAAGGAATATCACTTTCTGTTAATTTCTTTAATTGTTTTTCAGTTTCTTTGAATTCAATCTTAGCTACATCTAATTCATCTCTAATACTATGATGAAGACCCATGTAGATTTCTTCAGCCATATTTGATTGATCTTTAGTTTGTAAAATATCAAATAAGACATAAGCTAATTTTTTATTTTCATTATTAGACATCAATAATAATGTCAAAATGTCTATTTTTTTGTATTTACTTGCAAGAACAAATTCATTTACTAAAACTAATAATGGTTTTCCTTGTAAATTTTTATATTCATTATATTTTCTTTTTATTTCTGAAGAAATATCGTCATTATCTAAGATGATAAAATCTCTTAATGATAATTGTTTCATATATTTATCCTTAAAGTAACCTGGTACCAACAAAACATTGTAATTCATTAAAGATTTTAATGCTTCATATTTTTCTTTGAAGAATGGTTGATTATAAGATATATTAATAAGATCATCTCTAAAGAAACCTACAAAAGATATAACAGTATCTTTAAATTTAATAAGAATTTTAGCACCATATTTTTCTTCAATTACAGTATTTGCTTCTAAATTTTTAACAACTACCAAACTTTTATCACCTAAATGTTTTTGACATTTTTGATATGACATTTTTGGTTTTTTCCCTCCTGTTTTTTTTTCTTTAGAACCACTTCCCTTTTTTCTATCTTTTAATAAATCAGAAATACTCTTTGTTAAAGAATTATCTGATTTTTCACCATTTATAAATATCATAGGTGTTGAAGAATTAGTTATAGAAAAAGGATTTGAAATTAAACTTGTAATATCTGAAGATTTTTNAGACTCTTCATCATCATCACTCTTCTTTTTATCATCTTCTTTCTCATCATTACTACTATCATCTACAATATCCTTTATTTTTAAAAAATTACTTTCTTTTGAATCATATTTATTTACATTAATTGGTATAAACATTTTAATATAAAATAACATTTCATCCAATATTGTTTCATCAATTTGATAAACCCAATCATTATCAACTAAATATTTTAGTGCATAATTCATATTGTCTGGAGATAAAATATCAAAAACTTTTCCAATTAATTCTTCTATGTAAATTACATTCATTGATAATTTAGCTAAACCACCTTTTTTATCAGAATTACTGAAAGTTACAGGATTTGGGATCTTGACTAATTCTTCTTTTATATTTTCCAATTTTTTTACAATCTTTTTGTATAATTCATTATCGTTTACATAAATCTTATTATTATTACAAACAGTTAAATTTGTAGATAAACTAATCATAATTTCGTTGTAAAATGCTACTTTCTTGTTAAGATTTTGTATTAACTCTTTTTTAACTCGAAATTGTCTTTGAAAGTTTATTATGGTGTAAACAACCTTGATATTAAGATTAGGATTAAAATTATTCATATTAACTATAATTAATATATTTTATTTTTAAATCCTATATAAACTTATCGTTAATATTTTAAGATATGCGTTTCAGATATCATAAAATATTTTTTTATTTTATATATTTTAAAATTTTATAAATCATTTTATATGGAATATTAAATTCAAATTCAAATTCTTCATCGTCAGGTTTCTTTTTATTCTCAACAATACCATCATTCAATAATGTGATATCTTCTATTCTTGTTTTAAATTTTAATTTAACAGACTTATTAATTTTTTTATTTTCTTCAGATTTTTCTTCTTCATCATCATCATCTTCATAATCATCATCATCATCTTCTTCATCATCATCTTCTTCTTCATCATCATCATCTTCTTCATAATCATCATCTTCTTCTTCATAATCATCATCATCTTCTTCATAATCATCATCTTCTTCTTGATTTATAATATTATTATCTTTTAATAATTTAACATCATTATCATCAAAATCTAATTGGTTACCTAAAATATTTAATAAAAGAGCTAAACTTTGAAAATTATCTTCAGTAATAAATTCACTATCTTCATTTCCATTGTCATCATTATCAAAAACAAAATAAGGCATACCATCAGAATCTGATGAGTCTTCATTATTATCAAATTCAATATTTTTTTCATATTCTTTTTTATTCTTCTTCAAACTAATAGGTTCTAATTCCGAATCACTTTCTTCTTCATCAATTAATAAATCTAAATTTGGATTAATTTTATTTTGTAAATAAAAATATTTATTTTTTTTTTTTTGAATACAATTTTCGGTTATCAAATGATTCAAATATTCATTTAAATTAATATCCAGATTTAATTTTATAATATTTCTTTTAATCTTATAATAAGATGTACCATCAGTCTTAAATTTTTTAATCATATTTAAAATAGTATGTAATGTCTTATTTTCCATAATTAAATAATAAAAAGAATTATTTTTGTAAAATGGATATCCAAGTATCCTGCAAAAATCTTAATAATATTTTACTAATTTGGTTTACCCCCTAAAAAAATTGATTATTGTATTCTTTTATATATACTATTTAAATAGGCATTAATAATTAAAGATAAAAATCATGAGTTTAAATTTTAATGAAATTATCAATAATCAACCAACAGTTAATATTGGTTGTTTAGGAAGTGTTACTGATGGTAAATCTTCTATGGTTAATAGTATTTGTGGAATTAAAACACAAAGACACTCTTCGGAGCATATAAAAAATATTACAATCAAATTAGGTTATGCTAATGCTAAAATTTTTAAATGCTCTTCATGTCCAGAACCTTCTTGTTATGAATCATATGATAGCAAGAAAAAGAAAGCTAAATGTGAAAATTGTGAATCTAATATGGAACTAATTAAACATATTAGTTTCGTAGATTGTCCTGGACATAATGATCTATTACTGACTATGATGAGCGGTGTATCTGTAATGGATCATTCTATTGTTGTAGTTTCTGCAGCAGATAATATTCAAGAAAAAAGACAATTAAAAGAACATATTTCAGCAGCTAATGTATCAGAACTTAATAATTATATTGTTTGTTTAAATAAATTAGATTTAATTGATAGAGATACTGCTAAAAATAAATATGATGAACTTAATTTGCTTTTGAAAAATACACCAATAGAAAATGCACAAGTCATTCCAACTTCATTTAATAGAGGTTATAATAAAAAATGGCTTTTGCATCATATTTGCACAGAGTTAAAAGAAGTTGATAGAGACTTAGAATCTCCTCCTATTTTTAGAATTACCAGATCATTTGATATTAACAAACCAGGATCTAATATTTCGGATTTGTTAGGAGGTGTATTAGGAGGTACTTTGGTAAAAGGTAAAATGAATGTAGGCGATGTTATTGAGATCAGACCAGGTATTGTAAAAAAGACAGATAAAAGTTTAGCATTCAAACCTTTACTAACAACAATTACTTCAATTAAATCTGAAAATAATTCTTTAACAACAGTTATCCCAGGAGGTCTAATTGGTATTGGTACTGATTTGGATGCATATTATACCAAAAATGATACAGCTGTAGGTAATACCATTGGTCATCCAGGATCTTTGCCGGATGTTTATACTGATATTGAAGGTACTTATACTGTTATGGAAAAAATGTTTGATAATAGTGATCCTAATATTTTTAAGATTAAACCGAATGAAATGGTGTTGATTAATGTTAATTCTATTTCTATTGCTTGTAAAGTTACTTCAATTAGTTCAGAATCAATCAAGCTTAATCTAGTTGGTAAGCTTCTTTGTTTAGAAGAAGGTGATATTATTATTATTAGTAAGAAATTAGCTGAAGGATGTAAAATTGTAGGAAAAGCTATTTTCACACAGGGTTTAAAAGCTGTAATGCTTTAGTATAATATTTCTATATAATTAAAAAAATTGAAAATTTATTTTTTTATTAAACAGGCTTAAAAAGAGATATATTAATTATATCATTAATTATTATGGAACACACAAATACTTTTATTATTAATAACTTTGTAGAGGGTCTGGAAGGATCCAACCTCGAAAAACTCGATGCATTGAAGATGCATCTTAAGAAAAACAATGTCAATTTCAAAGATTATGAAGACATTGGTTTGATTCTGCTGTTTAATGACTTCAAGCAATCAGGTAAAACTGAATTGGAGAAGGAATGTAGAAGCATGATATTGAATAGAGAAACTTTTGAAATTGTTTCTTATTCTTGCGATGATCCTATTATCAACTCCGATGCTACACACCATCTACTTAACCAAGAAGTACAGCCAAAACAAACTATTTGTCAATGTTATGAAGGTCCATTGATGCATGTTTTCAATTACAATGACACTTGGTACTTTTCCACAAGAAAGTGCTTGGATAGTTGTGACTCAGTTTGGAAGGGAGAAAAATCACATAATCAAATGTTCCAAGAATGTACATCAAAACTCGGAATTACCAATTTTACTGACAATCTCAATAAAATGTATTGTTACTATTTCATTTTGATTCATCACGAAAACATTAATGTGGTCGATTACACTAGCAAATTCGGAGAAGGATATGCTAAATTGGCACTCGCTATTGTTAGAGAACAATCTACACAAAATGAAGTAGATATTTATAGTCCTGAAACTTTATCTACTGTCATCCCAATTGAATTTGTTGGAGAAGATAAGATTCTTCTACCGGAGATTTTTTCTGATATGACTTCATTGGAAACACAAAACAATAAGGGTCATATTGATACTCCAGCCAAGAATGAAGGTCTTCTAATCAAGGTCTTTGATTCTACTCTTAAAAAGAATCTAATCCTCAAGTTCCAAACAACTGACTATCAATTTGGTCAAGCTGTAGGAACTAATTCAAACATCTATTTGTCTTTGCTCTGGTTGTACCAGCAAAACAATTTAGCACATTTCTTACAAAACTTTAAGAATTTTGAAACTTTTAGAAAGATTGTTAATCCTACTAACACATCTGAATCATTCGATACAATTGGTATGGTTGATGCAGTTTTCAAGGTTCTAACAAGTGAAGCATATGAATTACTAAAAATTCTATGGGATATCAAGACTGGTTCTCATAAGAATAAAGAGTTGTATAACTATTTACCTAAGGAGATGAAGGATATCATGTTTGCAATTAGGGGAATTTACTTTTCTAAAAAGGCAGAATACATCACTAATAAAAAGAATACAACTAATGGATCCAAGGTCCCCAGATGTGTTCTTAAGATTTCAGATATCTATGATTTGATGAAGTCTTATGATATTGCCAAAATGGAAGGATTGTTGAAAGCTAGAAGGTTGATGATTAATCTAGTTAATCAAGAAAAGGAAAATCAAACAATTCAAAAGTATAAAGCAGTTTCTAACAAGTGTGATAAGGTTCTAATCAAATTGGCTGCAATTTACACCAGCAAGCTTTTCCCTAATCTAACATCTGAAGATGTTTATGAAGGATGGAAAGAAGAGATTGGACTAGAAGAAACCTCTCCTAAAGATCAAAAAACACAAGAAGTAGAAGTTGTTTAAAAAAAGCAATTATAATTAGCTTTTAATAATTTTCATTTATATTACTATTTTACAATAGTATAAAACAAATAATATTTAATTAATTAATTAAATATTATTTTATCAATAAAATAACTTTGTAAATAAAATAATTTATTTATCAAATAACTTTGATAACTTTGTAAATAAAATAATTTATTTAATTCATTTATCAAATAACTTTGATAACTTTGTTAACTTTGTAAATAAAATAACTTTGATAATTTTGTAAATAAAATAATTTATTTAATTCATTTATCAAATAACTTTGATAACTTTGTAAATAATTGTGTATAATATTCAGTTACATCATTTATCACACTATAGATATTACCTTTCTTTAATACATATTTAATGATAGTTTTATTATCTAGTAAATGTGGTTTAGCATAGCCAGCAAATTCAACATCTTTATGTTGAAGCATACCTGTAACTAGAAGGTTACCATATGTATGATCCAAATTATTAGAATTAATTTGACCTTCCATATCTGAATTATTTTTTGGAATTTGTTCTAAAATATTTTGCATCATTTGAATAACATTCATACAAGCTACATATAGAACTCTATATTCACTAACTTGACCTCTGGATTCAAGTATCATTTGAAATTTATTTTCTGTCAATTCTTTATAAGTTAGAATAGATACAGCTGAAAACAAACTAGAAATTTTTTCTTTTCCTAATTTTGAAATAGCTGATAGTTTAATTTTTTGATCTTTTTTAAGTTTAATTAGTAGAAGATGATCATTATAAATATTTTTAATTTCTTGACCATTTTTATAAAAACTACAATCCTCAGTTGTAACACTCATAATATCATCTTTTTTATTTTCAATATCTAAAAACATTGTAATCATATCATAAGTATCATTTACAATTTGTCTAACTTCATTATAATCAATATTATCATCTCCAATTGCAATATCTGCATTTTCTTCTTGTTCTTCATCTCTTTCAAGAATAGTATCTTTAACAGAGTTAATTTGTTCATCATCTAAATAAGTAACTTTGTTTTCAATATTTGGCACAGGTATAGTTCTAATTCTCAATTTCATATAATCATTATTAAATATGCTTTTGTTTTCAGTAATATCTACTTCATCAAAAGAATAAACAGGTACATCAGTCATACCAACTCTTCTCAAAGTATTAATTACTACATGATTAATATTTTTACCTTCAAGAGTTACCTCTAATCTGCTATCATCTTTATCTAAAAGATCTTGATTAAATTTAATATCAGAAAGTTTATCCATAATTATTTATTGTTATTGGTTATCTATTTATATATATATAAAATTAAATAAATTCATTTTTTTTTATATAAAAGAATAATTACGTTTTCTTTGATAAATTCATATATATATAAATATTATAATGTATATTCTATTTTATAGTAATAAATGCAGTTATTGTGAATCATTAATTAATATTCTTAAATCTAAAAATTTAATTCAAGGATTTAAAACTATTTGTGTGGATAATAATTCAACTTTACCTCCTTATTTAACAAAAGTACCTACATTAATTATTCCAGATGTGAATAAGCCATTAGAAGGGAAAAATGCATTTATATGGGTTAATACTATTTTTAGTTTTAATCAAGAAACAAATAATTTTAGTAATAAAGTGAATAATAATACAAGTAATAATGATCCAAAAAAGAAAGGACCTGGTGGTTTTACCAAAGAAGAAATGGGTGGTATATCAGATTCATTTTCATTTGTATCAGATGAAAATGATAAGAAAATGAAGAAAAATTATAATTATATTGAAGATAAAGAAAATGATGAAATAGAAGTCCCAACAGTTGTTTTAACTAATGATAATCAACAAGAACAACTAAATAATATGTTAGAAGAAAGAAAAAAACAAGATAGAGAATTTGTTGAAAATGATGAAGTAGATGATTTAGTTGATGTTGCTTATAATGGAGTTCAAAGTGCAAATAGGTCAACAATACACGGGGATCTCAGCAGACCTGAAATAACAACTAAAAAGTCAACTACAACGACCCAAAAAAAAATTAATATCGGAATGAGCGGGTACAGATTTAGGCAATTTAAATAAATTTAGTAAATCTAATTACCAGATTTAGGCTTACAAGAATTAGTTTTTGTCACTATTCTTGGATTATTAAATGTTTTATTATTACCACCTAAAGCTCCATATTTAGGACCTAATCTTTTGACTAAATCTTTTTCACAATCGAAACATTTAGAAACTTCTCCTTGCCAAGCCCACATTTCTCCTTTTCTTTTGATCAAATCTTTTTCACAAGAAAAACATTTACTTGGTCTTAAACCATGAAAATTTTCATAAACTGGTGGTTTACCTATTATAAATAAGCCAATAATTATACCAATTAGTATAAAAGTATTTTGATTAAACATTATAATAAATCAATATATTTTTTTCACCCAAATTCTTTATAAAATATTTATTAAACTAATTATGAATACTTTAATAAATTTATTAAAAATATATCTGGGTTTTTTTGTTGAAAATACTGTTTTTTCATCTATAATTTATGGATTAATATTTAAAATACCAGAAGCTATTTACTTTGGAATATCATCATATCTTAATGTACTTTTATGGGTTTATTTAAAGAATATATTGAAATTTGATTTTTTAGGATTAACCAATTTAAGACCAAATACTAATTTAGTAATTGATTGTAAAATAGCAAAAGTTATTTATAAGTTTTCTAAATATGGGATGCCGTCATTACATTCAATTTATACTGGTTATACTTTAGCATTTTGGTATTTTCATGGAAATATGAAAATTAATTATCCCTTATTTGGATTATATTTATTAGTTGTTTCTTCGAGATTATATTTTAATGTTCATACTTTAGGTCAGGTTATAATAGGAAGTATATTAGGATTTATTTGTGGATGGATATCTTTTTATTTATATACCTTTTTAAAAAATAAAATAAAATATTAGTTTAAATGGATAAAAACTATAAATTTTTACATTTAAAAAAGAAAAGTTCAAATGGTATAATTATTGAAGAAAAAGTTTATAATAGTATGTTTTCACTAATTTACAATTATCAAGAAGAATTTTTGGATATGCATGTTTTAAATAATGTTTTCATATCTATAATATTATTAGCTTATAAAATCCAAAAAAATCATATTTTTGATATTCAAATAGAATGGATTAGTGATAGAGCTATAATGACAAGAATACCTGAAAATTATATTAAAACATTAGTTGATTTAGATTATGATAAACATAAGTTAGAAGATCATTTATCTGAATGTGGTAATTTTCCAAAGATAATTATATTATATGAATTAATGCTTATGATATTAGAAGGTAATGCTACAGAAAATAGATCAACAAATCCTAATATATTTAATAAAGCTAAAGAAATTCTAAAAATAAATTCATTCGAATACGAATCAATTTATAATTTAGTAACTATTGAATTAGGTTTATTTAAAGTTAGAAAAAAATTATTAGATAATCATAAAAAAAAGATAGATTAATAATTACAACTAGTATAATATACTGGAAAAGGAATTACATCTTTAATTGAACTCATACCTGTCAATAACATTAAAAATCTATCCATACCCAATCCAAAACCACCATGTTGACAAGTACCATATTTTCTAAGGTCTAGATAAAACTCTAATGGAGCTCTATCGATTCCTTTTTTTTCCATAATATCTATAAGTTTTTGATAATCATCCTCTCTTTGAGAAGCTCCTATTAGTTCACCTACACCATATGGCATTAGTAGATCAAAAGATTCACAAGTTCCATTACTACATTGTTTCATGTAAAAACTCTTAATTTCTAAAGGCCAATGAGTTACAAATACTGGTTTTCCATATTTTTGTGTCAAGTAATTTTCATGTTCTGTTCCTAAGTCATCTCCAACTTTAGGCCTAACCTTCATTTTGATAACTTTATTTTTAAGATCATCTTGTATCTCTTGAATTGCTTGGTGATATGTCATTCTATGAAATGTACTTTGATAAATCATATTTAGTCTTTCAACTAGATCTGGAGTACCAACTTTTGCTAAATTTAAAAGATCTTTAATACCATTTTGAATAACATACTCAATTACAAATTTAATATATTCTTCTCCAACATCCATCAAGTCTTTAAAATCTGTAAAACATTGTTCAATCTCCAAATGAGTAAATTCTGAAACATGTTTTGAGGTTAGACTATGTTCACTTCTAAAACTTTTATTAGTAGTGTATACACTTCCCATTGCACATGCCAAAGCTTCTAATTGTAATTGAGATGAAACAGTTAAAAATGCTCTTTTTCCAAAATGATCTTCTTTCCAATCTGCTTTTTTATCTTGATTATGATCTAATTCAGTTACAGTAAAAACACCTGCACCACCTTCACATTCATTAATAGAAATAACATTTGGATCTAAATGTAAGAATCCTTTGGAACCATAAAATTGATGAGTAGCTTGAGTCAACATACTTCTAATTCTAAAAATAGAACCAAAAATACCTGTTCTCGGTCTTAAATGACAAATTTGTCTTAAAGTATCCAGGTTAATTTTAGTTTTAGCAATTGGATAAGTATTACTGTCTTGAACTTTACCTTCCAAAAAAATATTTGATGCAACTAATTCTACAAATTGACCTTTAGCTGGAGATTCAATTAAATGACCTTCTACTCTAAGAGCACAACCTGTTGTCGCATTTTCATAAAAATCATCAAAAGTATTGTCTTCATCATTATCTTTTTGAACAATAATTTGTAAACAATCAGGTGTAGAACCATCATTTAACGAACAAAATGAGAATCCATTTCCTGATGATCTTACAGTTCTAATCCATCCACATACTTTTATTTTTTTATTTGAAAATAGACTTATATTATCTAAATTTTTTAAAATATCTTTAATTTTAAACTGTTTATTACAACTAAAAAGTTTGCTTTCCCATGTTTGTTCTTTATTATTTTCTGAGAATCCATTAAATTCTGACATTATTGTTAATTATTATTTATAAAAGTAAATATTACTTTAATACCTTTTAATTAATAACTTCAATTTTTAAAAAATTTTATCTAAAATAATATATATATATAATAATGTCAGAATTTATTGATTTATCTGTTATCGGTTTGGAAAGAATTTATAATGGAGAAGAAAAACTAATAAATTTAATTAACCCTAAAAATTTAAATGTAAATATTGAATATTTAGATAAAGAATCAAATATTATAAAAGCACCTATAGAAGTAGGTGAATATACTGTTGTTGTTAAAAATGAAGATATAAAAATAACTAAAAAATTGGTTATCAAAAAGAAAGAAGATATAATGTCTAAGTTTCATTTAAGTGATTCTGAAATTCAAAATTTAGTTATTGATGCAGAATCAATTATTGAAGAATTTAATGTTGATTCTAATATTAAAGAATCAAATATTGAAAAGAAGGTTTCTAATAAAAGAAATTTAAATAAAGTTTTATTAAGATTATTATAAAATAATATTTATTCATCTAATTCTGAAATTATTTTTTCTTTATAATCTTCATAATCACCTTTGTGAAATACAAGTTTATTATTTTCAACAATCCAAAGATTACAATCTGTTCTAGTAACTAGTTCAGAATCGTGAGTAATAACAAATACACCACCATTAAAATTATTAATACCTTCAATTAAACCATCGACTGATTCAATATCTAGATGATTAGTAGGTTCATCCATTAGTAAAAGATGTGGTCTTTGAAGAATTAGAGCAACAAATGCTACTCTTGCTTTTTGCCCTCCTGATAATTCTCCAATTAATTTTGTATGTGCTTCACCTTCCAGACTAATAGATCCTAATTGTCTTCTAATATATTGATATAATGTAGTATTTTCTAATTCTTCTTCAGGAACTTTAGATACTGATTCAATATATTCAATAGGTGTTTTATCTTTGGGTAAATATGAATCAAAATGTTGATGATAATAACCAATTCTTAATTGATTTTTTCTAAAAACTTCTCCTTTAGTAGGGTCCAACTCTCCTGTAATTAATTTAATTAAAGTAGATTTACCTGCTCCATTTTTACCTACCAAAGTAACTCTTGTATCCATGTCTAAACCAAAGTTAACACAATTAAAAATTTTTTTTTCAGAATTATATTCAAATCCGACATCTTTAATTTCTAAAATAGGTCTACCTATTTCTAATACATCTTCAAATATAATTTTAACAACATATTCCTTTTCAGGCTTGAGAACTCCTTCTTTTTCTCTCTTCACAATAAAATTATTAACTTCTTTTTTAGTATTACCTTTCTTTCTCATTTGTTTAACAGTTTTTTCTAGTTTTTCCCATTCTTTTAACTTATTATTTTTCTTTTGTTGAAAAGCAGCTTTAAATTTATAAAAATCACCTCTATAATATTCAAGTTTATTGTCTTCAATATTAATAATGTTATCACAAACATCATTTAAAAATCCTTGATCATGAGAAACTACCAAAAGAATTTTCTTCCATGTACTCAAATACCAATTTAACCAGATTACTGCATTTAAATCTAAATGATTTGTTGGTTCATCGAGTAATAATAATGTAGGTTCCAAGTACAAAGCTCTAGCTAAAGAAATTCTCATTCTCCATCCTCCACTAAAATCTTTATTTGATTTCTCTTGATCAGAATCAGAAAAACCTAAACCTTTAAGAATTTTTCTAACAATAGATTCATCCTTATCAAAATTATTAGATGAAAATTCTGTTTCAATCTCATTTAATTCTTTTATTAATTTTTCTTTTTTCTTTTCAGAAATCGATTCATCATCTAATTGTTTCATAATTAACTCACTTTGATTCATCAAATTTGTTCTTAAAATATTAGCTTCAATAACAGTTTGAAAAGCAGATTTATTATTAGCTTCAATTTCTTGATCTACATATAAAATATCCATACTTTGATCTACTGGTAAAATTTTATTAGCTATATGTTTTAGCAAAGTTGATTTTCCACAACCATTTTTTCCAATAAATCCATATTTAGAACCATAACTCAGTTTTAATTTTGAGTCTATAAATAATGGTTTTTTTCCAATAGAAATAGAGAATGATTCTATACTTACATTATGGTAATCGCTAGAATTTTGCTTACCAAATGCACAATTAAAATTATCTAATTGTTTTGAATAACTCATTTTATAATTAATTATAAAGTAATCTTTAGATTACTTTAAAAATAATAATTCAATTTTTATAATTCCTATAACAAATTTTAACATATTCATTAAAATCGTATTCATTTTCATTTTCATTATTTGACGATACTAAAGATATTATTCCCCATAATAACCAAGTTAGATATGTTAATTTAATGAAGAATTCCATAATTTCTAAATCAATCATTGTAGGATCTCTATCTAAATATCCCTTTACAAAACTATAAACTTCATTTTCTTGATTCTTTATATTTTCAAAATCATAATATATTACATGATTTGCTATTTCAAATCCTAAATAATTTATCCCAGCATATTCATAATCAATAATATGAATATTTTGATCATTATCTAATAAAATATTAGAAGGTAATAAATCATTATGACAAAAAACCTGTTTCATAAAAATATGATCTTGAGGTAAACTATTAAACTTTTCTAACATTTTATCGATATCATTTTGATAATCTGGTAAATCTTTATCTTTTATTATTTGATTCCATTTTTCTAATCTATCCCAACATAACAAATTACCTTGATAAGTTAATGAATTTATTTTTTTCATTTTAGTTATTATTTGTGTTCTATAAGTGATAATCATTTTATCATCTAAAGGTTTAGCCTGGATATATTCTTCAAATCTACCATTATCAATTAATCCTAATAATTTTGGAGATATATTATTATCTGAAACAAATTTAAAAATATTAATTTCTTGATTTCTATTGATTAAAGAGTCCATTTTTTCACCATATATTCTTAATAAAATACTTCCCATATTATTTGATGAAATTCTATAAATTTGATTACTGATACCGCCTGTTAATTTATCAACTATGGGATTAAGAGCCTTATCCCATACTGGTTTATGATTTATTAAAATATCATAAATAAATTTATAATTCATTTTTGTTTTATATTATAATTTTTTTATTTTTAAATAATATAGAAAAATGATAAACAAACCTCCAATGCCATCTTTCCCTAAAGGGTGTATCTATTCATTATCAGCTTTGTTTGTAATCTTTGTAATAGCTTTAATTGTAAATCAATTAACTAAAACTAAAGATCCTATTGATCCTAATAAGAAAAAATCTAATTCTAAAGTAATTGGAGTAATTATTATTATTATGTTTTTATTTATTGCAATTGGTGCAGGCTGTGGTTGGTTTCATAATTACCAAAGAAGACAGTGGATATATAATTATGGTACTGATTATCAAAGATCTGTTCAATTAGCTTCAGATATTTTAAGTGTAGTTAATTAAAAATTGAATAAATATTATTTAAATTTTAATTAATGTTATTATAATAAAAATGGAAAATGAAATTAAAAAACAAATTTTAGAAATAAATTCCATGAATTTACCACAAATTGAAAAATCAAAAATGATTTTCAATTTAATGAATCCTAATATAGAAAAATTTCATGAAAAAAAAAGAATTTATTGTACTCATTCTAAAGTCCATTTAAATCAATTATTTAAATGTTGTAATAATTTTTACCCATGTAGATTTTGTCATGATCAAGAAGAAGATCATGAAGCTAAAAGATTTGATATAGATATTGTAAAATGTGATTTTTGTAATGTACAACAAAAAAAGGGTTCAGTATGTAATAATCCAGAATGTTATCAATTTAAAAAAAACCATAATTATTATTGTTCAAAATGTAATATTTGGAAAAATGATAACGATGATTATTTAAAAATTATTGATTCATTTCTAATAGAAAAAAATGATATATTTAAAAAATTTTATCATTGTGATAATTGTGGTATTTGTAGAGTAGGAAATTCAAAAGATTACAAACATTGTGATTCATGTAATTTGTGTTTAAAAAAAGAAGCATTTGAATCTCATGTTTGTAAAATTAATATGAAAGATCAAGATTGTCCTATTTGTTTTCAAAATATTTGGAATAATTATCAAAACCCATATATTTTAAAATGTGGTCACGCAATGCATTATAAATGTTTTGTTAGTAGTCTAAAAAATAATAATTTTTATTGTTCAACATGTAGAAAAGCTATTGTAGATTTAAGTTCTTTATGGTTACAAATAGATAATCATATGGTAAATCAAGAAATGCCAGAAGAATATAGTAATTGGGAATCTGTAATTAAATGCAGAGAATGTGAAACTCAATCAAATGTAAAATATCATTTTGAATATCATAAATGTTCTAATCAAGATTGCGGCTGTTATAATACTGATATTTTAAAAATTAATAAAAATTAATTTATAAAAAATATCTAAATTATATTTATTAATGGGACAAGGTAAAAGTAAAATATCTGACAGCTATGAATTATTCGACTATAATTCTGATATAATCAAAAAAAAAACCAGTTCAAAATTTAAATGCATTATTATTAAGGATTGTTTTAAACTTACCAACAAATTAGGCAAAAAAATATTTATTGAATTAAATGATAAAAATATTTGTATGAGTAGACATGAAAATCCCATTATTAATATTAATTATCAAGACATAGATGATTGGAAATTTAATGAATCAGAATTAAATTGGTCTATATGTTTTAGAAAATATATTAAGAATGAGAATAATTCAGAATCTGATTCATTAGATTTAATTGAAATAGATGAAGAATCACCAGAGAAAGAAACTATGTATAAAATATGTTGTAAATTTGATAGTAATGATGTATTAAAATCTTTTGAAAATTCATTATTTTTGAAATTAGGACAATATATGATACAAAATAATTTAATTAATATACAAGAATATAAAGAATGGTTTTTTAAATATCACAAATAAATTATTCATAAAAAATAAATAATTTTTTATTATAATTTTAATAAATGAAACATAAAAATTATTTAATGGTTTTTATTTTTCATAAAATAAATAATATTTTTTCTAGTATAATTTTAATAAATGAAACATAAAAATTATTTAATGTCATTTCATGGTTTAGATATTGGTTTAGTTTATAATTTACCAAAAAATGTTCGTGTTTTTATGTATTGTTTTTCTGGTAAAGAAGTAGATGCTGCTGATTGGAATGAAGCAGCTACATGGTACACTGCTACTTTAGATGAAAAAAAATATGATAAAGAAGGTAAATTTATGGAGAAACTTACTTTAACATTAGATTCTAGTAAACCAAATAGTAAATGTGCTCAATATTGTGTTTTCAGTGGAAATTTATCTAAATATGATATGAATAGAATACCTGATTTATTTTTAGAAGATGAAAAATACAACTTTAAAACTGGTTTATATAATTTACCAGCTAGATTTCAAAGAATTTTTTTAAAGGATAAATATTCAAGTGTTGATGATAAATATTACAAACCTGGAGATAAATCAAGAATAGATGTTAAAACATTTAATACTAAAATTAAACCATTTATTAGAAAGAATAAAGATTTACCAGATGATGGATTTTTAACTTATTTTGTTAATCCAGGTTCTCTTAATCAAAAAATTAACAAGTTAGATTTTGTAGTTGTACCTGATCCTAAGTATTTCAACAGTTATATAGATTTAGAAAGAAAAACAAAGAAATTGAAAAAATTAACAGATTCTTTTAGAATACCAAGAAGGAAATCTGATAAGCATTTTTTAGAAAATTATAAATGGGATATATCTATTCCAAATACAACTGATAATAATGATTTTAAGAAAATTAATAGAATAAAGAAAGCTACACCTGGAGTTTATCTTAGTGATGTAATAAGATATTTATGTCTAAAAAATCCAGATAAATTCATTACTATTATTGTATCTTCTTGTAGATCTTTTCACTACGATATACCCAAAAATGTTATTAAAAATCAACAAAAAACATCTACAGTCTCAACATCTGAATATATCAAAAAATATGCAAAAATAGATATAAATTAACAAAAAATTGATTAAATTCTTCTAATATATAAGAAATATATTAAAAAAAATTGAAAAAAATTTTTTATATGATTCCTATAGCTAAAAAATTTTTTAAATAAGATGCCAGTTTATAAAAGAAATACTATTAATACAATCAATATTGCTCCTACTGTTATTTCAATATACAGTTATAGGACCTTAAAAACGGAATTATCTAAAAATATTTGTGAGAAAAACAAACCATATTCTTCTTTATCTAATAAGAACTATGGTGATCAATACGATTTCCCCGTAAATTACCCATCAGTAAACAATATGCAAGCTTCTGTTGGTACAATTGGAACCAACTTAGGAACAATCCCTTTTTGAAAGAGGTTAAATATTAATTATTTAATTTCACTCTTAGAAGTTATTAATCTAACTTTTTTATTATTGTACTTTTCGTTCAATAATAAATTAAAATAAAAATATTTTTATTTTAATTTATAAAAAAAAGATATTTTCTTACTCAACTACTTAATTTAAAAAAGGATGTTTTCTTACTCAACTACTTAATTTAAAAAAGGATGTTTTCTTACTCAACTACTTAATTTAAAAAAGGATGTTTTAAGCATTGATCTATATTTATTCTTTTTTCTGGTTGGTATACAAATATTTTTCTTAAGAAATCAATAAGATCATTGATCTCTTCTTCCTTATAATCATATTCATCCACTAATATTTTTCTTATATCAATTAGTTCTGGTTTATTGATATTTTTAAGATTATATTTATTATCAAAGAAATCATCTTTTCTTCCACATCTTTTAATAAAATCTTTTGGTACTTTACCACAAAGTTTTTGAATACAATTAATATGATGAACATCTCTATTATTTACTTTATCCTTTTCTGGATTAAATAATAGATTACCAGTTAATAGTTCAAAAATGGTACAGCCAACCGCCCAAATATCACATGTATTATTATATTCATGTTCTAAAATAATTTCTGGAGCTCTGTAATATCTTGTACCAAATTCATCAATATATTTTTCATCATTATAACATGCATTACCAAAATCTGATAATTTAATTTTACAATTTTGAATAAATTGATCATCTACAACTTCATAATCTTCTTCCTCGTCAGAATCATCTTCTTCATCTGAATCTTCTTCTTCTGAATCTTCTTCTTCATCTGAATCTTCTTCTTCCTCGTCAGAATCTTCTTCTTCATCAATAACTACTTCTTCAATATCTTTAGCTAAGTTTTCTTTGACAATATTTTCTTCATCAGATTCGATATCATCTTCAGAATAATCTATTTCATCATCAGAAGATGAATCATCAAGATGAATTTGAATTTTTGACATAAAATCTTTATGAATATATTTTCTAATTCTATTTTTAATTTTTTTATTGAATGTTTTTTTTACTTTAGCTTTATTAGTAGGACTAATACCTTTAGATTTCAAAAACTCATTTTTTTTTGATGTAAAAACAGATTTGAAATCTAATTTACCATATTCTTCAATAATAGTTTGGCACGATTTATTTGTCCCTTCAATTAAAATATTTTCTGGTTTAATATCACCATGAATTGCATCCATTTTATTATTAATTAATCTTATAGACAATAATAACTGTTTAGTAATAGTTTTTACAACAGGTAATGGTAAACCTTTTGAATATTTACCTTCTCTAATAATATCATATAAATTTGCTGCAAGTAATTCAAATACCATACAAATATATTTTTTTCTAGTTTGACCATCTTTTTTTGCTTCAATAAAACCATCAATTACATTATTGATATATGGATGATTATATTTACCAATTTTCATCAAAAACTTTAATTCGTCAATACCCTCATCGTAATTATCAGGATGTTGAACTTTAATAGCTACAAAATTATTATTAATAGTATCAAAAGCTAACCAAACATTAGCAAATGAACCTTTACCTACTTTCTTTATTATAGCATATTGTTTTTTAATAACTTCACCATTTAAATTGATATTATCAATTTGATAATCTAGCTCATCACTTGATACTGTTAGGTCATCAGAATCCAGAGAACCTATTTTATTAAGTTTGGAATCATCAAAATCCGCGTTTAAATTCATCTTAAACTAAACCTTTTATTTATTTGGACACAGTTTCTTTTTAAATTAATTATCAATTTTTTCATTTAAAGGAATATCCTTAATAAAATTCATTAAATTATCTATTGTCCGAGGCTCTTCAAAAAGAGTCATATTATCATTTATAAATAATCTAATAGTAGGATACTCTTTAATATTAAAGTCATGGCATTTATCTAAATCCTTATTACAGTCCATTTTTATAACATTTATTTTATATTTTTTGGCATTATCGGTAAATTTACTCCAAATAGGATCAAAATTAATACAATGTTTACAAGTCGAATCTGAAAAATAGACTATTGATGAATGATCAGATTTAAACATTTTTTTTGATTCTTCTTTTTTTGATTCTTCTTTTTTTTCTAAAGTAGTTGAATTATCATTATTATCTAAATACGTTGATTCAGTTTTTTCTTTATTTTCAGGTATTTCTTTTTCTTTATCTTTATTTTCAGGTATTTCTTTTTCTTTTTTAACTATTTGATAAGCTTTTTCTTCATAATCATGCATTAATTTATCGGTACTAGTAACAACATTATTAAATATACTTAAATCATAATAATCTTGAGGTTCTGAACTTTTTTTAATCATTTGATTTTGTTTAACTAACATCATACCATGAATAATTCTAATTTCTTTTAAAATTACAAACATATTTTTAGTATCATTTTTTGCCATAAATCCATCAAAATATTTACTCATAGTTAAAACTTGATTAGTTAGATAATCACCATTAAATTTTAATTTTGACATTATATATATTATTATAATAATTTTTTTATTTTGTATTAATAAATGCAAAATAAATGTATTGGTGAATGTATAAAACCTGGTGATAAAACATTAAATCCTATCACTTTAGAAATTATTAGGAATGATAAGAATAAAAAAATTTGTGCATCTGAACCATATTTAGGTTCAATTCAAGAAATAGAAGAAGGGGTTATTTGTAACTCAACAAATGAAAAAGAGTTTAATCAGATTCAAGACATAATTTTATCTCCAGAAATAACTTTTAATTTAAAATCATTTTTGGGATTATACAATATTACTTCTTTTAATGCGGGATTATTGTGGCTAAGAATAAATATTGATAATAAGTCATATTTTAACATTAATAGAATAATTAATTCTATTTGGATAGCTTTTAACTATCAGGTAAAGAAAATAGATAACGATTTAATAAATATATATCATGATATTTTAAAAAACTTATTAGATAAAGAATATTATCAAAAAATAAATACTAGTTCTATAAAAAAGAAAATTATTAAAAAAGCTTTAAAAAGATTTATAAAAAATACTAATAAATGGGATTCTTTTAATTTTAATCCAAATAATGAAATAACTTTATTACTAATAAAATATTTTAAAAAATATAATTAATATATATATATAATGAGTTTAATGAATGATAACGGTATTATTAGACCAGCTATAGGTACCTTTTATAATTATACTGATGTTAATAAAGATAAACATCTTAGAAAAATGATGATAAAATATTATAGAGGTAAAACAGAAAAATGGTTAGAAGAAGATTATCAAGATGTGACTAATTGCTTTAAAGTTACTAGTAACAAAGTAAAAAAATCAGGAAGTTGTAATAATAAAAACAGTTCAACAGATACCAAAAAAATAGCTTCTTATTTAATGGAGATGGTTTTAGAAAAAAATTTAATAAAAAAAATATTATTAAAATATACCAAAATTTATGATGTTAATTGGTATGATTTAAAATTAGAAAAGAAGAATTTGAAAAAATTAATCGAGAAAATATTAATTAAAAAATTTTCAAAAATATAAATAATAATTATCTTCTTCTAAATAATAATTATCTTCTTCTAAATAATAATAATCTGGAATTATTTAATCTAGTGAATGTTTCTGTACAAATAGTTTCTTCTTCAGAATATTTTTGTTCATCTAAATCTTCTTTAGAATAAATGTTTTCTTTTAGTTTCTCATATTTAGATTTTTCTTTTCTTTTTGCTACAAATTTATCTCTATTATTATTTTTAATTGTTTTTTTGTTGAAGTTTGTACTATTAAAAAGATATTTTTCAAAGATATTTGAATTATAATCATCTGTTTTTTTACATTCTTCAATAGTAGAAGTAGTATTTTTGTTATTAACATTTGACATACAATATGTATCAATAATAGATGTATTATCAGAGTTAGATTCAGAAGTTTTATTCTTATAATTATTTTGTTTTTTATTCGTTTTTTTTTTGATATGAATATCATTATAGCTATCTAATAAATCATCAGATGACTCATAAGAATTAGTTGAATTATTATATTTTTGAATAGGTTTCTGTTTTTTATTTTTTGAATTATTAAAATTGTAAGAATCTACCATATTATATTCTGATGAAGATGAAGATTCGGTATTCATAATATCATCCATTAAATTAGAATGTGTTTGATCATAAAAATTATTATGATTGTCACTTTCAGTTAAAAATACAGATTTAGAGGATGCAGAATTTTTTACAATATTATTTAAGCTTTCACTTTCTAATGATAATTCATCATAATTATCAGTATAAATCATCTTATTATTCTTTTCAATCATATCCCACAATCTATTAGAATCAATTATATCAATATATTCTGAGTTTTTAGTTTCTGTATTTTTTTGGGTTTCCGTATATTTTTCTATTATTCTATCAATTTTATCATTTTTTTGAAATATATCATTAAAATCAATATCATCTGATTTAACACTATTATAATCAGACTGAGCACTATTATAATCAGACTGAACACTTAAATTATCTGATTTAATACTATTATAATCAGAATATTTAATTTTATTACTAGTTTCAGTATTAGCTTTATCTATATAATCAATTTGTAAGCTAATTTTATCATATTCTTTATTATCTATTTTCAAATAAGCATTTTCACTAGATGATGTTTTTTTGGAGGTTTTATAATTATTATTCAAATCATTTAATTTTATAAAATTAATATTTTCAGAGTCATCTATAACAGACTCATAATCGAAACCATCTGAATCAGTCAATGTTTCATCATTTAAATACATTCTTTTATCTTCTACAACTTTATTTTTAATATGAAATAGTACAAATGCTAATAATTGATTTTTTAAATTATCATTCATATTTAATATATAATTATGATATAAAATTATTTAGACTTAAAAAATAATTTTGTAATTATAGTATATTTATTAAATGTCAATTATTAACGAATATTTAGATTACCAAAAGAAATATGCAAAACAATATGGAAAAGAAACAACAATAGTCTTAATGCAAGTGGGAAGTTTTCACGAGGCTTATTCAACAGATAACGAGGGGTATGATTTACATAAAATGTCTGATTTATTGAACATTGTAGTAACTAAAAAAAATAAAAATATCGAACAAGTTAGTACAAAAAATCCGTATATGTTAGGTTTTCCATCTGTTGCTTTAGAAAAGTTTATGAATATTTTGATTGAAAATAACTTTACAGTTGTTATTATAGATCAGGTAACGGCTCCACCAAAGCCAAAAAGAGAGGTTACCGGAATTTATTCACCTGGAACTTATATTAATAATCTATCTACAGATTCTGATTCTAATTATATTTTATCTATTTATATTTCTGAAGAAAAGGCATTCCAAAACAATAAAAAAATTTTATGTTTAGGTTTATCTGCAATAGATTTATCAACCGGAGAAAGTCATATTTACGAATCACACTCTAAAGTAGATGATAAATATTTTGCTTTGGATGAAACAATTAGATTTATAAATTGTTATAGGCCCAAGGAAGTATTATTGTCCATTAAAGATTTAAAAAAGGATAATAAAAAAGAGGTAATAACAGGATTTAAATATAATGATTTATTGTCTTATTTAGATATTGCAGGCAAAATTATTCATTTAATAGATTTTGATAAAAATAAAGAAGTAGAGAAAATTAATTATCAAAATTTATTTTTAGGTAAAATTTTTAAGAATAAATCAAGTATGTTGTCATCTATTGAAAATATTAATATGGAAAGAATGGGTTATTCAAGAGTTAGTTATATTTTATTGTTAAATTATGTATTTGAACATAATAGTAAATTTATCAATAATATTAAAACACCATTATTATTTAATCAAGAAAAGTATCTACATTTAGGTAATAATGCTTTGTATCAATTAGATGTTTTTAGCAATGACAAATCAAATGATTCTGCAGTTTTATGGAAGTCATTATTTGATGTAATTAATATGACATCTACTTCTATTGGAAGGAGATATCTAAAGAATATAGTTTCAATACCATTAATAGATAAAGATTTGATTCAAGAAAGATATGATTGTATTGAACAAATGTTAAAACAAGATAATTATTTAAATTTTGAAGAAGAGTTAAAAGGTATATCAGATATTGAAAGACTTCATAGAAGAATTTCTTTACAGATAATTCATCCAACTGAATTTTACAATTTAATTCAATCTTATTATAATATTTTAAATATTTACAAATTGATAGAATCTAATAGTGATTTTGAAAAATTAAATAATAATCAATATTCTAATTTAGATAATTTTATTAAAAAAACAGATAAAATATTTAACTATGATGAATTAATGAAATATAATTTAAATGATATTACATCATCATTTTTTATTAAAGGATATTGCTTGGAAATAGATGAAATTCAGAAAAAAATAGATACTAGTCAGTCATTTATTTATGATTTAGCTCAAAATTTAGAACAATATATTGAAGAAAAAAATTTTTTTAGTAACTGTCCCAAAAGTCTAATTAAAGTAGAATATAAAGAGAAAGATGGTCATTATTTAGTCCTAACAAAAAGAAGAAGAGATTTATTAAAAAAGGGATTACAAAAAAAAGGAGTTAATAAAATAGATGTTAATGGATCCACAATCAAAATATCTGATTTAGAATTCAAAGATTTTCCTAAAAGTAGTAATGTAAAAATATATATTAAAGATATAGAAACCCACTCAGATAAGTTAATTTTATATCAAGAAAAAATTAAAGCTTTAGTAAAAGAAGAATATCTTAAATTAATGGACAAGTTGTATTTGGAAAATAATAAATTATTTGACAAATTAGTCGAGTTTGTATCCTATTTAGATTTTATCAAATCAGGAGCTAAAGTAGCCAAAAAATATAATTATATGAAACCAGAAATAGATATGCACTCTGATAAATCTTATTTTGAGTCTAAAGGTATTAGACATCCAATTGTGGAAAGAATCAATTCAGAATCAGAGTATATAGCGAATGATATTTCTTTAGGATGCGAATTTAATGGTTATGATACTACAGGTATGTTACTATATGGATTAAATAGTGCCGGTAAATCAACATTGATGAAATCTATTGGTCTAAATATTATTTTAGCTCAAATAGGATATTTTGTGGCATCTAATCAATTTAAATTTTCACCATATACTTCATTATTTACTAGAATTTCAGGTAATGATAATATTTTCAAAGGAATGTCGTCTTATATGGTAGAAATGATAGAATTGAGAGCTATATTAAAAAGAAATAATCAACATAGTTTAATTATATGTGATGAAATATGTCGTGGGACTGAAGTTAAATCAGCTAATATAATTGTAGTAGCAATGATTGAGTCATTAGCTAAATCTCAATCATCATTTATCACAGCTTCACATTTACATGAATTAGTAAATTATGATAGAATTAAAAATTTAAGTAATGTTAAATCTTATCATTTACATGTAGATTATGATGAAAAAAGAAATTTACTTATTTTTGATAGAATGTTGAGACAAGGATCTGGTAAATCATATTATGGATTAGATGTAGCACAGTACATAATGGATGATCCAGATTTTATCAGTTTAACGAGAGATATAGAAAAGGATATTGAAAATAATCATAAACCTCTAGTTCAAGAAAATAAATCAAAATACAATAAAGATTTATATTTAGATGAATGTTTGATTTGTTCTAAAAGAGAAGATTTAGAAATGCATCATATAGAATGGCAAAAGGATTGTGATAATAATGGATTTATTATTTCTAAACCGCATGTTAACAAAAATCATAGTAGTAATTTAATGCCAGTATGTTCATCATGTCATGATGATATTGATAGAGGTGCAATTTTAGTAAAAGGTTATGAACAAACATCTAATGGTCCAAAATTAAATTGGGAATATGTAAAAAATGAAGAAATAAAATCTAAAAAAAAATATGATGAAGATGATGTAGATATCATATTAAATTTAAAGGATATTAGTAAAATAACACAGAAGAAAGCAAAAAATATCTTAATGAAAAAACATGGTATTAAAATAAGTACTAATACTATTAGTAAAATTTGGAATTCCACTTATGTTATTTAACGAATGTGTTTTAATTAAAAAATTATTTTATCTTTAATTTTTTAATTATGAAAGGTTTATTAATATTAGTTTATACAGTTATATCATGGTATTTAACTACAGCTACAACAATAGTACCCTTATATTTATTAAGTAACATTAAGCCCCTAAGAAAGGTTTGTTTAAATTTATGTAAATATATTATGGGTTTAACAATGAATAATGCTAGTTATTTTTACAGAAAGGTATTAAATTTACCGATATATTTTTATGGAGATCCAATAAATGATCAAGAAAGCATATTATTTTTTATGAATCATAGATCGTCTATAGATTATTTATTTTTTATTTCTTTAATATCAGAATTAGGCGATAGTTCAAAAATTAAAATTGTTATGAAATCTATTTTAAGATATTTTCCTGGTTTAGGTACAACTTGTTATATTAATGATTTCCCTTTTCTTAAAAGGGATTATTCTACAGATGAAAATTATTTAAAAAATTTGGGTTCTCAATTAAATGATTCTAATTTATTAATTTTCCCAGAAGGTACAAGATATAGTCAAGAAAAATTAGAAAAATCTAATGAATATTCTAGAAAGAATTGTTATCCAGAATATAGAAATTTACTGCTACCTAAGACTAAAGGATCCTATTTAATTTTTAAAAGTATGATGGAAAATAAAACAGTAGATTCCGTATATGATTTAACTATAAATTTTGAAGGTATCGATAAGGGGAAAAAACATGATGCTTTAAGTTTAATTTTTAAAAATGACATAAAATCTATTCATATTCATGCAAGAAGAATACCAGTATCTCAAATACCTCTTGATGAAACAATGTTTAGACAATGGATGCATCAATTATATTTAGGAAAAGATATTTTATTGGAAACACCTGTTGAAAGATGGAAATATGTATATCCTCATATGATTATTAATAAAAAAAAGAATAAAATAATATTCTTCTTAACATTATTTGCATGTATAGGTTTAATTTATACTTTATGGAAAAGTAAATCATTCAGATATTATCATTTGATAATCCTTATATTAGGTATTGGTATAGTTACAAAAAATTCTAAATATAGAACTTTAAAAAAACCAAAATTAGAAAAACTAATTAATTAAAAAGTACTTTTATTAAAGAATATTTCTCTGATACCATAAACTAAAAATAATACGCCAGCAAATAGTAATATATTTTCGAAAGTTGTTCTTTCCATATATTTACTATTTTGTTTATCGGCTATATTTTCATTATAGTATGAATTTAATTTAGGAATTACAAAAACTAAACCAATTATAGTTAAAAAAATTCCAAATATTTGATGTGATTTTAATACAGGTGCAGGTGCAGCTGCAATTGTTGACATAAAAGCAGGTACAGGTGATACTTCAGGAGTAACTGATGGTACAGTAATATCAAGTGACATTGTATATAATAATAATAAGATTTTTTTATAGATAAAAATTAATTAAAAATGTTATTTAATTTCTTAATTAATTTTTAGAAGCATTTGTAGCTAATTTATCAGCCATCATATTTCCAAACCAAAGTTTATACTCTTTACTTTTTTTATCTGAAGGTTCTTTTTGATGAGAATTTATATGTTTAAATTTTATATTCAAATTTTGATAAAAATAAAATATCTTTTGTATTAAATCTAGATTCATAATTTCTTTATTTTTTTTCTTTTTCCATCCATTTTGTTCCCAATCTAAGGCATATTTAGTTATAGAATCTATCATATATTTACTATCAGTATAAACATAAATTTTTTTATCATCTACTCTTTGAGTTGTTATAAGAGTTAAAACACCTTGATAACAAGCTAAAAGTTCTGCTACTTGATTTGTAATTTTCTCAGATTCTAACTTTTTAGAAATATTTCTAGGATCATCAACACCAAAAAAAACACCAATACCGCCAGATCTACTAGAATTAGACTTATTATTATTTAAGGATGATCCATCTGTAAATATTTTAATTTTTTTCATTTTTATAAAAAGTTATATTATTAAAGAATAAGTAAATATTTTTTTCAAATTTTACTTAATCTAATTCTTGAGGTGTTAATCTTTTTGCCATTTTATTAATAAATTCTTGATTTGTATGTAGATTCTTTCTTTTACAAAGATAACATATAAAGATGTTATAATTAATATTATCTGCGTGTTTGAAAAGAACTGTTTTTCCAGTTATTGTATTACAACCAATACATGATTGTAACCATCCTTTTGCTGGTAGATTTTCATTTTTTAAAAAATAATATTTTTCTCTATCCATCTTAATAAATTAAATATTTTTTTTTTAAGTATAATACTGAATTGAGTTATAATCATTTGATTTTATTTGATTCAAAAAAATATCAAAATTGTCTAATCTTCCAGAATTGACAATCATTTGAGAAAAATCAAAAGAATAATTGTAATATATTTTTTTTTGTGAAATTTGCATTTGATATGATTCTTTGAAATCCTTACTAATATAATTAGTAATATCATTTTCAAATTCTTGAATATGATGTGAATAAATTGTGTTAAAAACTATTATATCTTCTTTACTAGATTGATAACCATCTTTTGAATTAATTACAAAAAAATAATTTTGTAATTGGCTAATTAAATCAACAGGTATTTTACTGCATATTTCAATATCATTAATTGGTTCTTGATCTGTAACTAGAGCATAGAAATTATCATCAGTCTCATCATCTGTAGATTTATCAATATAATGTGCATAAAAATTTGTACCTTTTGTATAATCAGGTATTTTTAAAAATGAAACTGTTAGATACATATTATTATTTATTTACTATATTTCTTTAAACGGAAAAGATATAAATATTCAATTTTTGAACATTTTTTTTATATAAAGATATATGTAATTTTATATTTCATATAAAAAATGGCAGAATTAATGGAAGCATATCAAAAACTTAATCAAGGAAACAATAAATTATTTTATTACTTGACTAAGACGCCTGTTAAAAAAGATAAACAAGAATTGAAAGTAAATAATGATACCAATGAGTATCAATGGAATAATAGTATAAAAATAGAATATATTGAAACATTAAATATTGAATTACCTATTAGTACTGAGATTGATTGGGAAATTTTCAGTGATGAAGGATACAGTGATAAGGGTTCTATGAAAATCTCTAAAGATTCATTAGTTGAAAGATTTTTATCATTTAAAATTAATCCAGAAAAAGATGGGAATAATTTTTTTATAAATTTAAAATATTTAGTTATGGAATCTACAACCAATACAACCAATATGGATAGACCCGACATATTACTAAATAAATTAGATAAATATCACCCTATTAGTTTAAACGAAAATAAAAAATATGATAATTATAACTGTTTTATTAGTTTGTCAAAATTAAAAGAACTTAATAATAATCTAGAAACATCAGCTTAATTTTTGTTGTTTTTTTAATATATTATTAAATTTTGTTTTATTTTTTTTTATAAATTTTCCAATTTGGTTTTTAGCATCTTTAAAAGTAAGATCACCCAATTTTCTATTTTTTTTTATTCCATATTCTTGTAAATAATGATCACCTAATGTAAAATCTGTAGCTAAAAAATCAGGATAAACGCTAATTTGTTTAGCAACAGACATTAATGATTCTTCAGAATGACAGTCTATTTCCATATAAGTATGTGATCCAGGATATGAATCAAACACTATTTCTTTACATCCTGGTAATTGCCATGTTTCTCTTATCTTTTCTATATGATATTTTTTTTTACAACCTAATGATGTTAAAATTAAATTAGCTTGTTCAAAACTATCTACTTCTACTTCATATTCAGTTACAAATTTTTTTTTAAGATTAGTCTTACTAGTTAAAGTAATTTGTTTACCTTCATCTCTAACTCTGATATAACTATCTTTTTTCCCTTTCGGGTGATTATAAACAATTAGAGGCATTATTCTTTTTTTATTAATTAAAATACCTCCCAATTCTTTAATTTTTGATTTTACTTTTGATTCCGAATATCCATAAAATCTAAGTTCAAATTCTTTGTTTGACATTTATTATATAAAATATATATTTTTTTAAATTGATTACTTAAAAAAAAGATAAATAATATCATAAATATGGAAACACTGATAAATTTAAGAAATAAAATAGATGATATAGATACTGCAATAATTAGACTATTAGACGAAAGACTTCTAGTATGTAATGAAGTAGGTCAATTTAAAAAATGTAATAATGTTCCTTTGACACATACGGATAGAGAAAATCAAATAATTGATAGATTGTCTAATTTAGCTGATCTCAAAACTTTAAATAGGAATGAAATAAGTAGTTTGTATGAAATAATCTTTAAGATTTCAAAAATTAAACAAAAATAATTATTTTTTTTTATATAATTTATTTAATAATGGATAAAAAATTATTAAATAAACATTTACAACATAGTATAGTTAAAATCAGATCCGAATGTTCTAGTTTTAATTGGTTTAATCCACAAAAAACCTTAGATGAATATAGAAGTGTAGGTACCGGATTTTTTATTAATGATCAAGGTTATATTTTAACATGTAATCATGTTATTGAAAATGCTTTTAAAATATATATTATTATTCCTATTGAAGGAAAAGAGAAAATTGAAGCTGATGTTGTTTCAATTTGTCCAGATAATGATTTGGCATTATTAAAAATTAAAAATTATCAAAATAAATATTTTTTAGATTTAGCTGATAGTGATACTATAAATCAACAAGATAAGGTAATTGCGGTTGGTTATCCTTTGAGTAGTGATAATCTAAAATTTTCTTCAGGAATTATTTCAGGATTACATGGTATATTATTACAAACTGATGCACCAATAAATGAAGGAAATTCTGGGGGGCCGTTAGTTAAATTAAACATAGAAACTAATCAATATCACGTAATTGGTGTTAATTCATCTAAAGTAAAATCTTCAATTGCTGATAATATTGGTTATTCGGTTCCTATTAATATTTTTAAAATTATTCACAAACAAATGTTAAGTAATAAAATTGTATATACACCTGAACTTTTAGTATGGTTTAATAATTCAAATAATTTTACATTAGAATTTGTAGAAAGTCCAGATTCTGAAGATAATGAATGTAATTCAGGCTATTTTATTACATATTTAGATGAAATGTCTCCTCTTTATAAAGTAGGTGTTAGACCAAATGATATTCTATGTTCATTTGATAATTGTAAAATTGATAATTATGGAGAATGTAGAATAGAAGGTTTAAATGATAAGATTCATTTATCTGATTTAATTAAAAGATATATTATTAATCAAAGTGTAAATATTAAATTTTGGAGTCATAAATTAAAAAAAATGGAAAATCAAACTATAATATTAAATATTGATTCCAATATTTTCAAAATTAAGAAACATTTTTTTGGATTTGAAAAAATAGATTATGAAATAATAGCTGGTATGATTGTAATGGAATTATCAGTAAATCATTTAGAATCATTAAAAGATTCAAATGTTGATTTTAATAAATCTGTAAAATTATTTGAACATGTTAGAAAAGAAAAAAGGTTTAATAGTGTATTATTTATAGCTAATATTTTTCAAGGATCTTATATTAGTTCTACAGATAATGTAAAAGTAGGGTCTATTATTGAAAAAATAAATGATATTAAAGTAACTAATATAAAAGAATTTAGACAAGCATATTTAAATCCAATTATGTTGAAAAATAAATATTATTTGACAATAGAAACAGATAATTTTAATAAAATAATTGTAGATATTATTAAAATCCAACAAGAAGAAATTGAATTAGCAAAAAGATATAATTATAAATTGTCTTCATTAAATGATAATGAAAATTTTAAAATGAAAAAATATATTATCAATAAATTAGATTAGTTGAAATTTAAAGGTTCGTTTTTTACAGGACAACCTTCAAATGTACCATCGCCATCAAAATCTTGTTTTTTGAAGTATTTTGTGTAAAGACTGTAGGCTACTAAACTGCCCATAACAACTAAAGATAAATTTGAATCAATTACAGTGGGTAAGCCAGCTTGTGGCATAGGTCCATGACTATGAGGTCCGTGTCCGGGATCATGAGATCCTTGATCAGGATTCCAAGTTCCACTAAAATGTCCGTTAGGTTGTGAGTGTCCATTAAACATTTGTTACTAATATTATTTATAAAGGTTATATTTTTATTGTCTACTGTTAAAAGTATCACCCGCAAAATAAAAAAATTGAATATTTAATAAATAAGCTTAAAAGGTTGTTTATATAATAATTAAACACAAGATGTCTAACAGATTTACAGCTTTAGCTATTAATTACTCTGATGATTCTGAGTCAGATGAAGAAGTAGTTGTTCAAGAAACAAATGCTAAACAAGATCTAGAAGAAACAAATGCTAAACAAGATCTAGAAGAAATAAATGCTACGATAATGGAAGATCAGGTATTCCATACTGATGATGATGAAGGTAAATGGAATACTGTTTCACATAAAAAAAAAAGTGATTCTGATAAAAAGAAAAAGAGATTTCAAAATTATAAAGATAAAAAAAATTTTTTCAAAAAAAGAGATTATACTAAAAAAGGAGAACAAACTGATACTCAATCAGGAGAACAAACTGATACTCAATCAGGAGAACAAACTAATATTCAAACAAAAAAATCTCAACAAGAAAATCAAGTAACAGTATAAATAAAATTATTATATTTTTTTATGACTTTAATTGATGATAATTTAGTTAAATAAATATCTAAGAATAATAGATTGATATGGAGATGAGGGGGATGATTTAAATATTTTTTTTTTAAAAACTATATTTAAATGATTGAATTAGCAAAAAGTTTAGTTGGTATTAAATTTCTATTTGAAAATACAGATCTTAAAAATTATATTTTTAATGTAGAAAATGATTATTCCAATATAAATATTCAATATAATGATACTATAGACCAATTTAATTTTTTTATTGGAGATTTATTTTATAACAATCCAAATTTTATAAATATTAAATACAAAGAAAATTGTTTAGATATAAAAAATGATATTTTTAATAAAAAATTTGATTTAAATGTATCACAAAAAATAAATCCATTTATTAAATTCAAAGATGACCCTTTTAAAAAATTAAATTTGATAAATAATAATTTCAATAAAAATCTACAAGTTGAAAATAAATTAAGTAAAACTAAAATTGAAAGTAATTTATATAAAATGCTTAATGGTTCAATTGAAACATCCTTAGACTTATCAGGTAAAATTAATGAATTTAATTATTTTATTAATTTTGATACACAGGATAATATGATTATTTCTATTGATTATCAAAATTCATTTGGCATAGGTATAAAAAAAACAGAAGATTATAATTCCTTAAATTTTTTTAATAGTTTTAATCTGAAAGATGATAATATAAAGTTTAACTATAATTATTATGATAAAAGTACAGAAACGAATCATGAATCAGCATTTATTTATAACAATGATTTTTTTAATTGTAAATTAGGAGGTTCATTTTTGACAAAATCTTTTGATGAAATAACTGAAGTTGCAGTTGGTTTTAAAATAGGCGATTATCAAGAAATAGATAACCTAGAATTGAATTATAATTATGATTTACAGAAAAATAAAAATGATTTAGAAGGATTAATAGAATTTAATATTAGAGATATTTTTTTAAGTAATTACTTTAATTATTTTGATTCAGATCTTCATTTTTTAGGCACTGTAAAAAGAAATTTTTAAAAAAAGGTAGGTGTTAAAACTAATAAAATGGTATTAATAATGAATCAGGAAGATAAAAAACTTAATAATACTAATACTGATTTAGAACAATCTTCTAAGAAAGCTAAAAAGAAAAAATCAAATAGATGTTTAATATGTAATAAGAGAACAGGTATAATACCATTTATATGTAAATGTAGTTTAACTAATATGTACTGTTCTCTTCACAGATGCACATTAGTGTACATTTGATTGGGTAAAAGATAATCCAGTTATTAAGGTATCACAATTAAATAGGATTGGTGAATGATATTTTTTTATTAAAAATAATTATTAAATTTAATAATTTTTAATAAAGTAAATTTATTTATTTATTTAAATGTTCTTTACATGTCTAATGAACTTTTACTAGATTTAGTTTGAGTAATAGTTACATTATCTTCTTCATCATCAGAATCATCTTCAATCTTTAGAACTTTGTTTAACCATCTTCCACCCTTAGCAGGTTTACCATAAAGTACTTCCATATATCCTTTTAGTTCACTTCTAGATGGAAGTTGTTTAACATCAGGATGTACATCTTTGAACCATCTCTTGAAAGTTTCCCATACAGATGAAATAGTTACATAGTCCTTAGCAGAATTTGAATCTTCAATGTTTTCGTTAACAAATTCAAGGAAGTGATCACTATCTTGTTCATATTTCTTAGTGAATTGAACAACTTGTTGGGGTTCAACAAGTCCGTTAACTTTGTAATCTTTGAAAGTTTCAAGTAGAATAGCCATAAACTGTGGAGCCCAATTTTCAATATCTTGTTTCAAAGTTCTATCAATTTGGAATTGGTTTGGTTTAACTGGATTATCAACGAATTCACTACCATGTTCTACGACTCTGATTCTTCTCCAAGTACCATTATCTCTAGCAGGAATATGAGGAAGATTGTTACATGTCAATAACAATTTAATTTGAGGTTTAACTTCAATAGGATCTTTAAACAAAGGTCTTGCCATAAATTTGTCCCCACCAGTTAATTCTTTCATTTGACCGACATGAATTTTATCATTACCCTCTGGTTCTTGGAATACTCCAAATCTTCTTCCTTTAATCATTGCTAATTCAGGAGATGCAGCATTAGATGCATTTCTTTTTTTAATTAAGATGGTAATTGGTAGTGTAATAGCATATTCACCTAATGCATACATTAGAAGATCAATACTTAAACTTTTACCATTAGAACCACTACCAGTAGCAATATGGAATTTTTCATCAGGAATATGACCTTGAAGATAACTAGAATATAATTTCAGTACATAATTTCTCATATCTTCTTTAGGTTGAATTTGTTTGAAGAATGTATTAATTTTTTTAGCATATTTAGAATTTGGTTTATAGTCTTCATAGTCTATATTGGTAGTCAAAGAAACGTAATCTTCAGGTCTACCGGATCTAAATAAACCTTGATCAAGATCATAAATACCGTTATTAAAACCAATAAGATGTCTTTGTTCATCTAACTTATCTTCAAATTCTGGATCATAGAAAAGAATTCTATTTTCTTTCATAACAGCTTCCTTAAAACTAATATCTCTCAATCTAGATACAATTTTGGAAACTTGTTCTTTTCTTTTTTGCCAAGTTTCTTTTTCTAAACCTGTAGTATTAATTGCTTTCTCATTATATTCAATTTCTTTTCTAGAGTAATCATCTACAAATTCTTCAGAAATCTTGGTAAACAAAGTATAACCTTCATCAATTTCAACCCATCTATGATCTTTGAATTCATGCCAAGTTTTGTGTTTTAATGACGAACAGACATAGTTATCTTGATATTTAGTATACATTGCTTTTGCAACTAAGTAACTATTACCTGTCAAACTATTTTCTATTTTTTCATTGTAATTGGCTTTAATCAATTTATTATATTCAATAGGGTTATCTTCTTTAGCCCATCTATATAAAGATCTAATTGTAAAACCATCATCTCTGGAAGTCATATTAGCCCATTTTTGTTCACACTCTCCAGGAACAAACTTTTTAGATTTAAAGCTAATACCGATCCATAGATTCATATAAGATGGTGAAATGTTGTATAGACACCATCCTAATTCCATCCAAGATTGGTAAGAATCAACTCTATCTATATTCAAAAGATTTACCAATGCTTTTACCATTTTATCTTCTTCTTCTGTTTTATCACATAGTTTTTCGTTTACTTTGGTTGTATGTACATTTTTGGTATACTTGTTGATTATAGATGCTTTATCGATATCTTCTTGAAAATCGTCTTCATCGCTATTGTTAAATTTTCTAACACTTAAAACATCAACTAGTTCATCGCTACTATAAGTATTCAAATCTAGGTCAGTTTCGTCATGTGCTAAAATTTTTGTTAGTGCATATTTTGATGTTGGTGTAGCATTCTTCTTTACACTACCGTAAAGAAGCCATGTACCGTTCAAACATTGTTTATCAAATACTTGCTCAATAGAGTTAATTAGTTTTAATTCTTTGAATAATTCATTACTGTTTACAGTTTCAATTACTTCATTTCTAATTGCATATCTAATTTCATATTGAGTGCAAATAAAAGGATAAATAATATGAATTCCATCTTTGTAATAAGATCCTTCATCGGTTGCTTCTTTCTTTTCCATAATAAATGCTTGCAATTTGTTATGAGGGATATTAAGATATTTTTGAATAGCATCATTATATAATCTAACTAATAGTTTGACTGTGTTATTGTCATAACATCTTTTGTCTGAATAATGTTTTTTAGAAACGTTAAAATCGATATCACAAACAATTGGTGCATATGGTTTTGTTACTTCACAAATATGATATGTTGATCCTTTTGCCATGGCTTTTTTGTAATATTTGCTGAATTTATCGTAATCATTGTCAGATATAAAATATCTGCCAGGAGGATTACACATCGATACATGTGTAAATGTATCTTCTTTATTGACCTTACAACCTTCTAAAAACTTATTAAGTTTTTGATATGTCTTAACTTTAGGAGAGTTCTTTTCCATTATATAATTACTAATATAGAATTTTTTAAATAAATTAATTTATAAATATTATTATTTTTTTTCAATTTTTTTGGACGATAATAACAAATATTCATTATTAATGGTCTTTATGGTCTATAAAAACAGACTTAAAAAGTTCTGATAGTATACAATATAATCAAATGAGTTGCCCAAATAATATAAAGAGAATTATAAGTGATATTATTGAGTTTCAAAAAAATCCTCCGAAAGGAATACACATAAATGTGGACAAATTAAATTGTACTAATATGAAAGCATTGATAATTGGACCACAAGATACACCATATGAAGACGGATATTTTTTCTTTTCAGTTAAGTTTCCTGACAATTATCCTGAATCTGCACCAAATGTTCAGTTAAAAACAATTGATGGTAAAATTAGATTGAATCCAAATTTATACAGCTGTGGTAAAGTCTGTCTATCTATTCTAGGTACATGGTCTGGACCAGGATGGACATCAGCACAAACTCTTACATCTGTTTTGCTATCAATTCAAACTTTAATGAATGAAATTCCAATTAGAAATGAACCCGGATTTGAGAATACACAAAAAGATTCTGAAAAATCAATCAATTTTAATAATTATATAACTTTTTTTAAATATAGATTAACAATTTTAGATGTTATAAATGGTAAATTTCATGAATTTGATTGTTTCAAAGAAATTATTACAAAACACTTTAAAGAAATTTATAAAAACCATATTAATAATCTTTTATCCTACAAAGAAATATATGACTGTTATAAAATATATGATTCGCCAATTTATTTTATAAAAAATTTTAAAACACCATATCATGAACTCTTAGATAATTTTTTGAATATAAAAGGGTATCAAGAAGAAAGTATTTAATAATAATATATATTTTAAACCACTGTTATATATATATATTAAACCCCTGTTATATATATTTTAAACCCCTGTTATATTCATTTTTTTTGAATTGATTAATTAATTTAAAAAAATTTGAAATCATATATACTTAAAATGTATTTAAATACATAATTAATAAAAATAAATAAATGTATTTCTGCCCTAAATGCTCTTACATTCTAGATATCACTAAAGTTGAAGGTTCTAAAAAAGAAAGTAAAAAAAGTCTTAGTAATATTTCAAACATTATTAAGATGATTTTAGCTGATGATAATCTAGATGAATATAATTTTAATGTAGATGTTAATAGTTTGGAAACTAATTCAAAATATAAAAAGCTATCTGAAAATGATAGAATTAAAGTATATAATAAAATTACTGAAAACTTGTATGTAAATAAATCTTCAAATTTAGACAATTTAGCAAGTTTTATTTGTAAAAATTGTAATTATAATAAAGAGATTACAAGTAGTCTAACTCTATACAAAAAATCTTACAATTCATCCGAAAAAAGTCAATCTTATGATATCAATACTAATGAATTATTAAAGAATGATCCTACTTTGCCTAGAACCAGAAATTATAGTTGCAAAAATGTTAGTTGTGTAACTAATGATACCAAAAATAAGAAAACTGAAAAAGAAGCTGTTTATTTCAGAGAAAATGATTTTGATATTAAATATTTGTGCACAGTATGCAATCATAGCTGGGTAAATTAATAAATACTTAGGGTAAATTAATAAATACTTCGTGTAAATTAATAAATACTTAGGGTAAATTAATAAATACTTCGTGTAAATTAAAATTTACCAATTAAAATCCATTTTTTACCATCAAATAAGAATTCTACTCCAGAGTTTATATTTTTTAAAGTAATACAATTTTCTATATTAACACTAGTTTCATGTGTGTTATTATAAATTATTATTTTTCTAGTTACTCCAATTGTAACATTATTAGTAGACAGAGATAGATTTAAACTATCTTCAGAATCAATTTTTAAAAGATTAATTTCTGAATCCAATTCTAATTCAGAGGAGTTTTTAACAGATATTTTTTTAAAGCTTTTAATTATATTTGAAGCCACAAATAATTCTCCATTAATTAATGCTCTTCTATCAATAGGATTGAATGACATTATTATTTTATCATCATGTTTAATATTTAGAATAGAGCTAATTTCAACATTATCAGAATTAATATTAAGAATGTCTTCTTTCGTTTCATGATTTTTGAAAGAAACTTCTGGTGATTTGAAAGAAATAGTACTATTTCTGCTATTTATATTTAATAGACATTCATGTATACCTTTTTTAAGCAAAACAGAGTTTGAACCGAATAAGCAATTAGTATCTACATTTAGATTTTGGACATTAACATTATTTCCAACTAAAGAATTTTTAAATATTAAATTTCTAGAAAAAATAGAATTCCATGAATTATTAGGATCTCCAATTGAGATTGAGCTATCTTCAGGAAGAATATTATTATAGAATTTTATAAAATTCTCATTTTTAAAAGATATTATATTATCATTTAATCCGATATCACTACATAATACAGAATGTTTTACATGTAAATTTTCACCACAACCTATTCCACCTTGTACTATTAATGATCCGGAATTAAACGAATTAGATTTCTCTTTAGACAAGATTTTACAAGTGCCTATGGATATGTGTTCACATTCATTCATTTTAATATAATTAAACATAATATAATATTTTTTTAGATAAAAAAATATATTACTTTTTTATATATGCCTGGAGGTTTAATTCAATTAATAGCTATTGGTGAACAAGATACATATCTTACTAAACAACCGGAGATCACCTTTTTTAAAACAGTTTATAGAAGACACACCAATTTCGCAATAGAAACATATGAAGAAATATTTAATAATGGTACTGGATTTGATAAAAAAATTACATGTAATATTCAAAGATATGGAGATTTATTATCAAATATTTGTTTACAAGTTGAATTACCATCATTAAATGATACTTCTATATCTGAAAAATATTTTTCATGGGTAAATGCAATTGGTCATGCTTTAATAGATTATGTAGATATTGAAATAGGCGGTAGTGTAATTGATAAACAATATGGAGAATGGTTAGAAATTTGGAGTGAGTTTACTCAAACAGCTGAAAAAAGATTAGGATATAATGAAATGATTGGTAAAAAAGAATCCTTTAATTGTCAAAATACTGGTCCAATGACTTTATTTATCCCTCTAAATTTTTGGTTTTGTAAAAATATTGGTTTAGCTTTGCCCCTAATTTCTTTACAATACCATTCTGTTAAAATAAATATTAAATTCAATCCTTTTGAAAAATGTTGGGTTAGTAAAAATTCTACTCCTAAAGATTTAAAACCTGTGGATATCAATCAAATTAAAACATCATTATTAATTGATTATGTTTTCTTAGATTTGAAAGAAAGAAAGAAATTTGCTCAACAAAGTCACATGTATTTAATAGAACAAGTACAATTTAATGGTGACACAGAATATTCCAAAAATAATACTATTGTTAATATTCCTTTAAATTTTAATCATCCTATGAAAGAATTATTTTGGATTGTTCAAAGACATGATGTTATTAATACCAGATTTTCTTCTGAAGATTCAGAAGATCCTTATAGTTGGCAAAATGGTAATGATACATTTAACTTTTCTAATTTCAGAAGTAGAAAAGCTAGTGTTACAGAAACTTTTGATAAAATGACTTTATTATTCAATGGTCAACAAAGATTCAAAGATTTTACTGCAAAGTATTTTAGACTTTTACAAGCTTATCAATATCATACAAGAATTCCATCAGATTATATTTATTGTTATTCATTCGCTCTCAAACCAGAAGAACATCAACCTACTGGTACATGTAATTTTAGTAGATTAGATAATGTTACTCTTAGAATGATTAAAAATAAACCAGATGAAGTCAATCGAAATTATATGTCAGATTATTCTGTTAGAATTTACGGAATAAATTATAATGTTCTTTTTATAACAGGAGGTATGGCAGGTATTGCATTCTCTAATTAGTTTGAATAATTTATTAATTAATTAATATAATTTTTAATAAATTAAATTAATTAATTATTCAAACAAATGACTTTTTTCTAATTCATCAATTTTCCAAATTTCAAATCTATTATCAGGTAGAGGTCTTTTAATAATTAGAGGTACAGTATTATTTTTAAGTTCTTGAATAGCAATCTGTTTAGATGATAATCCTTTATTATTTTTTATCATTGGTTTTGCACCCATTGAAAGTTGTTTAGTTCTAGTTCCAATTATTCTTACAAATTCATACAAAGACATTCTATTAATAGAAATTCTATTGTCCTCCGTCAAGAATTCATCTGTATGTGTATCATTTCCATATTCTTCATCGTCATCAAATAAATCCATATCATTTTCTTTGTCATACGAGAAAAAACAATTATCCTCTTTATCACCTTCTTTAAAACTATTTACACTATTTACATCACCTTCTTCAACCTCTTTATCTTCATATTCTTCATCGTCATTGTCATCTTCAATATCACTGTCATTAACTTCAGTTTCTTCAAGTTCTAGTTCTGGATCTTGATCTTGTTCTAGTTCTAGTTCTTCTTCTGGTTCTTCTTCTTCTTCTAGTTCCATCTCTTGATCTAATTCAAGATAACTTTCATCAGAACTCATCTCAGAATCAATAGTATCATTAGCTTTTTTAGAAAGCTTTTTTTTACTCTGTTTTTTAGGCATAATTTAAAGTATAAAAATAATTATTCTTTATAATGGTTAAAATAAATTAATCAATTTTTTTTATTATCTTAACTTTTCTTATATGATTATAAAAGATTTAAACGAAAGTTTAGAAAAAGGTAAAGAACTAAAGAATCATAATAAAAAACTATTAGTTGATTATCAAGATTATATTCCGATGTATGATATTTATTCAGAAAGTATTATTTTAGTTAAAAATGAAGAATTATTTAATAAAATGAAAAACTTTCATTTTAGATTTATAGATGAAAGATTATTTAAATGGTTACAAAATAAGCTAGAAAAATTATCTAAAGAACATAATCTAAATAAAGAAGAAAATGAAATATTGACTAAATTAGAAAGAGGAATAAAATTCTTAAAAAATTATGATTTATCAAAGTTGTATAATAATTCAATTGAAACTATGTATTTATATTCTCCGCAAATTGGTTTAGATATCACAATATGTAAAAGAAAATCATTTATCCCATTTTTTTCTCATTTAAATCCTTATTATTCTAAAGATGAACTTTTAAATTTAGGATTAAATATGAATGCCATAAAACCAGAATTATTTGAAAAAGATCCAAAAATATTATTTGATGGGAAAAAACATTATGAAATTTGTAAACTTATTTCTAATAATGATGTTAATAAAGAACTTTTATTAGAACATCTTAAGTATATTAATTCTTCAAACTCCAAATATTTAATTCAATATTATTCTTTATATGGTAGTTATTTTATGAACAAATTTTTAAGAAATTATTTGACAATAAAAAAAAATTCTGTTAAATTTAATCCAGAATACAAAACTAATAGTAAATTAGTTTTTGAATTAACTAATAAATTATGGAATACAATAAGTCAAGCACCACCTTTAGATAACGATTATATTCTTTATAGATTTGTAAATGACGATTCTTATCTTAAAAATATAAAAAAAGGAGGTTATTTTATTGAAACAGGATTTATGAGTACTACGAGAGATCCTTTTTATTCTAATAATCAAGATACAGATTTTGGATTTGTTTTAATGAAGATTAGATTACCAAAAGGTAAAAAAGGTGTTGCTTTAAACATTGAATTATATTCTCATTTTAAGAATGAAGAAGAATTTATCTTACCTCCATTAACAAAACTAAAATTAGTTTCAAAAAATGATAAATTTAATTATTATCATATTGATAAAAAATTTCAGATAAAAATTACCAAAAAATATGAATTTGAGTATGTTGAAAATTTACCTATACCAGAATTAACTTTTAAAAATCAAATTGATAATATTGATGTAGATTTTATGAAAATAGATTTGATAGGAGAAAACATTTTAGACAAAATAGATTATTTTATAAAAAATTATACTAACGAAATTAACGAGTTTCAATCTAATATTGGTAGTAAAAAATATAATTTTAATATTCATTGGTTCGATAGTACAGGTCCTTATAATAAATTTTATTATCTTAAATCAGAACTGGGGTTTTCTATTATAATTTATGGAGATAATGGTAAGGTTTTGTTAAAAATAGAAATTGGTGAATTAATTAGTGTAAATTATTATTTAAAATTTATGGACAATCAACCAAAAATAATAGCAGATACAGATTTAGCAGAATTTGTTTCTAAAGTTGCTTATTCATTTAAAATTAATAATTGTATTATACATACAGATTATGGATCTTTTTCTAAATTTAATAATAATTATCAAGAAGAATTGATATATCAAAGTTTAGATTGTTTTAATTATCCTTATGATTTTTATAATTATTTAAAAAAAGGAGAAAAAAGATTCAATAATATTGATTCAATTGATTCAAAATTTAATTATTTTGATTTAGATATTTTAAAAAAGAATAGTTTGAAAGATATTTATTCAAATAAAGAAATTAAAGAAATTTTTAATATAACTAAAAAATCAAATTTTAAGAACTTAGCTGAATTATTTATTTTTATTATTGAAAATAAATTCTTTTTACTAAAACAGTTTATTAAAGATTTAAGAAAAATTTATGCTATAAATAATAATCCTTTTTTGAATAAATATTATTATTTAGATTCAAATAGTTATTTATATAATAAGGGTATAATTAAATATATTCCAATTATGAGTACTAATGATGATAATGAACTAAAAACAAAGTTTAAAGATCTGGATGAATACCAAAACCTATATAGAAAAGGGTACCGTAATTAATAAATCAATAAGAATTTGTTAATGTAGGTTTTGCCGTAATTAATAAATCAATAAGAATTTGTTAATGTAGGTTTTGCCGTAATTAAT
>JGI20157J14317_10000334_pt1 | contig 53193 bp, 37 predicted proteins | sample COG_07_FD_14317 | JGI IMG/M metagenome (IMG submission 14317)
TAGACGTAAAAGCTATAACCCTGCTTTTGGCAGTAATCCTTAATGCTTTTTTCTGAATAAATAGCGAATTCAGAAATTTCTTTAGTATACAAGCTGATAATAGCAATCTTCTTGAATGGATTAAAGCAATTGAATCTATCTTCAGGTTCTTGAGTTGCGGGTATTTGAGAGCTTGTGTATTTAACCCAATCAAAAAGCTTTCTGTGTTTTCCGAATCTATCATTGTTGAAAAAACTAAGCCATTGTTTTTTTAGGTCTATGAATTCTTGTTGTTTTTTATTCATTTAATATAATTTAAAATCTTCACTGTTTAAAATTTTTGCTCCTGCGTTTTTAATCTTGCTTGTTAATAATAACTCGTTAATTATGCACTCAGTTTTTTTCTTGAATAGTTTAACATTTGATTCTATCTTAAATTTACTATGCCAGCCTTTTGTTAGCCAGTTTATTATGTGATTCTTTAAATCGCTTGAAATCCTTGGCGAATTTAGAAATGAATTTAATTCGTTTTCATCCTGAATTAATGAGTCAATTTTTATTTCCGAAGAGTTATCTAAATTTATTTTTTGCAGTATTTTATTTGGTATAATAATCGCGTTGCTACAAATCCAGTTGTTAAATTTTATGTTATCTAGTGAAAAGTTTTTTTTTGATAAATTTAATCCATCAATCTTTCCGAAAACTATATCGTGTTTTTTTAATACATTTAATAAATCTTGATTTAAATGTTTGTCTATAATTTTTGTATTATAATTTAAGAAAGAATCATTTGTTATTAAAGTTAAATCATAATGCTTGCCTTTTGATTCGTTGAATCCTTTTTGCCAGCCCGAAAATTCCCAGTTTAAGTTGTTACCTGGAATTATTGATATTTTTTTTCCTTGAAGTTTATTTAAGTCTTCTCGTTTATTATCTATCACTATGCAATCAAAATCTATACCTTTATTGTATAAGGCGTCGGATAAAATTTTAAAAGAATGAGGATATTTGTTGGAATCGAATTGAGTATATAAAACTAAAAGATTTGCTTTATTTTTAGGGTTAATTTTAAATCTAGAGCAATATCTATCATGCACTCCACATAATACGAAGATATCTGCACCCTCTTTTTCTAAGCTGCAACAATAAGCCTTGTCTTCTGGGGCATTTATTTCTTTTTTTTCTTTTATTATTATTTCTTTATCTATTATTTCAAAGCTTATCTCGTTAAACTTGTATTCGTATGTATCTCTTCTTTCGTGGCAAAGCATCTTAAATTTATTAGAATTAATATTTACAGGATTGCATGAGTTTCTGAGTTCTATAGGTTGTGTTAAGTTGGAGTTATTAAACGAAATATTTTCTAGTTTATCTGCTGTTGTATAAACGAGTGGGAACATGGAGCTTATTGCGTAAAATAAGTTTTCGTGCTTAAAGCACATCCAGTTTTTACTTGGATTGATTTGGTTTATTGGGTCAAACTTTTTAATATTAGTTATTTCTAGTTTGGATAAGTTTACTGAACAGTAACCTGCTGAAAAATCAATAGACAATTTTTTGCATTCTTCGTTATGGCAGACAACTTGGTTTATTATTGTGCACGTAGCTAAAGCAATGATATCGCCGTTTTCTATTGTTTCTGTACCATGTATAAATCTTATATCTTCAGGAAATTTACAATCTGGATTTACGTCTTTTTTTATATAGCTGTCGAATTTTTCCCCTTTTATATTGAATTTTAATTTAACATATTCTCCGGAATTTTCTTTTAGCCAATAGGTAGATTGACCATTAAAGGAGCCTCTGGGCGGAGGTGAGTTTTTGTAGTCTTCTCCTCGCGCGATAGTATATTTTTTGCCATTAAAATTTATTGAGCTTGGATTAAAAATGTGAGTTGTTTTATTCATTTGAATTTCATTTTGTTTTTATCTATGGGGTTTTTTACCCCCCAATGCTCAACACCGCTTTCGTCGTACATAGCTTCCTTTCCGAGACCGTTGGCTGTATTAAAGTTTTCTTTATTGTATTGAAAAATAAAAGTTTTTTCAGGAGGGGTTTCTACGAAAGTTTGAACATACTTTGATTGATTTATTTTTTGAATTATTTTATCAAGAACTTTTTGACTCGGGCGCCTTTCGAGTGAATGGCCGTATATAATTTTGGTTAAACCATGAAAGTAGGTAATTGGTGCCAATGTTAGTATGTCCTGCCATCCTGACCTTCTTCTTCTGAGCATTAGGTCTAGCGCTGACTTATGTAGTGGATTATTTGGGGCGCTTATCATAATATCTTGCGAAAAATCTATAATTTTCCCATGATTAGAATGTAGTGGTAGAACGCATTTTGAATTTATATCTATAATTGAATTTAAGTTTTTATTTGCATGCCTGTCTATATCTGTATATAGGCCACCTTCGTTAATTATTTTTAATAAACGCCATGTGTCAACTTTTGATACAATTGGGGCATCTTTTATTAAATTATAATCTATAGTTGATAAATTTTCTCTTAAATATAGTTCGACTTCATTATCATCTGAAATTTCAAGTTTCCATTCTGGGTTTATTTTTACTAGATTCTGTATTCCATTTACTGCTAATTGATTTGAGCTTTCTAATACAGACTTATCTTTCCATGAAATATGGATTTTCTTAGGTATTGAAGATAAAGGCTCAAGGAGGTCGTCTAAATTTTCTTTCTGCGAACTTATTCTCATCACGGAAGAGTTTTTAAAGAAATTAGATTTTTGATCCGACAACTCTATGGGGTCTGAAAAAACTTCTTTACTGTATCTTTCATTATTCAATTCAAAATTGGTTGCAGCCTCTCTCCCTCCAAGCTTTAAGTCCTGCAAGAAGAGGGGTTTTTTAAGCGCGTATACATTATAGTTTACTTGCATTTCAGCGGCAAATACATCCCAGATCTTTTCTTGATAAAAGCCGTCGATCATAGCTTTTTGATAGGCTGAAGCGCCAAGCGGAGAGCAAATCATGATTGCGTGACCACTGAGCATGTTGAAAATTTGATATACGTTTTCATCAATTTGTTGGGCGGAAATATTATCAATAGCTTTACCATCATTCATGGCTAGTTGAGATAGGCCTAGATAAAATAAATCTGCATCATTAGGAATATCAATTTCCTTTGGCATTTCTCGATAAAAAGATACGTCATCCTCTAGTATTACGAATGGCTGAAATGGCCTTGAGTTATCTTGCTCTCTTAAGCCTGCTTCAATCATTCTTGCGTGACCTATGCTTCCGGATTTTTCTTTTGATATGCCTATTTCAAAAGGTATTATTTTTTTGCATTGATAATCTTTTAATATAGATTCTACGTGTTTAGAATTTTCACTATCTTCTGTTTTTGTGAGGTAGTAAAATTTAAGACTGTCTGTTTTTAATATCATTTATTATATTATTATATATATTAATGTTGTCTTGATTATGTGGGCTATACTGTTTCAAAAAGTTTTTGTTATCGTCCTTCGTTTGTTCTAGCGTTTCGCTGTGATTTAGTATAGCGTTCTTTAATTGGTTCGCCCCGAAGTCCACATCACAGTCCGGATAATAATAACCTACATCTTCTAAAGTTGAAGAGTTGTGTATCAAGGGCAGGTTTAGAAACAGAGCTTCAAGGTAGCTGTAGTTTAATTCGTTTTTAATTTGATGGCTAACTATGGTACTACCAAATTTACTTAACGCATCAAGCGTTCCCCATCTTTTATTGAAGTAGCAAAAGTCTTTCTTTTTTACAACCTCTAGTCTATTCATAAGCTTTTCGAAGAACGGATTAAACTTGATTCTTTGACAGCAGAATACGTTTATGGATTTTAATATTTCCCGATCTTTGTTGTAAAGATTTTCCAATATGTTGATTGGTATTACGCAATTTTTAATAAAAGATATGTTTGGTTCAAAGATGCATATTTTGTTGATTTTTTCTTTTTTAAAGCTTGGATCTAATCCTTTTTTTTGAAGTTCTTTGATTTTATCTTCCATAAAAAAAGAGTCCCATATGAAAGGAATAACTATAACATCTTTAAAATTATAATAAGTTTTTATATAGCTTTTGGAAAACTCGTGTTGGGGAGATATCCAGATTTGATTTAGGTATTTCGGTTTTTCTAGTGGCAGTTTTGTGCTTTTGCTTGATAGCGAGTGGTGAATATCATCCATCAATTTATTGCCAAAATGTATTAGTATCGTTTTGAAATTATTGTTCCTGGCTTTTAATTTGTCGTACATTTCTGGAAGTAAATCGAATCCGGCGACGATTACTAGGTCTAAATTTTCATTATCGTCGGCAAGTAAATCTTCTAAAAGCATACCTTTGTGATTCTTCTTTAGTTTGTGAGTCGGGTTTTTATGGGTGATATAAAAGCATTCGTGGCCGCATCTATCTATCATTTCATAAAGAAATACGATGTTTTGTTGCATTCCGTTAGCCCAAAAAGCAATGGACATATCTAGGGTTATTCCTATTTTCATAATTTTATTTTTGTTTTTCGCAATGGTAAGAAGTCTATATTATTTGCGATCAGTAATATTGCCTGTTTATATATTTCAATAGGCCTATGGTTTATTTTGTCATCACCTTCGTAGCTTCTTTGATATGCCCCCCAAACTTGACACGAAAACACTAGCCAATAATACTCTAGTTCTATGTCGCACGAGATTTCTTCATTCGCGAATCTAACAAAACCATCATAATCTAAAGGGTGGTGACCCATAAAGTGTATTAAAAAGTCTCCACGATTGTATAGAGTTGGGTATATATTAAAGTGATGTGGGTTTACGGGGTTGAGTTTGCTATGTTTTTTTAGAATATCTACTAGCCTACCTTGGTCTTCATTGTTACCTCCATGCCTCCAGGGTTTGTCTACACCTATGTATCGAGATTCCCACCACTCATTTAACACTTGTAGTGAAAAATCATTTGTTTTAAAAAACAAAACCCCACTATTTAGTGCTTGTCCTCCTAAGTCTTTTGCATGTAAAATATCTTGTTCTGAGTTTTTTAGATAATTATATAAATCGAAATTTCTATTAGCTATTGTAGTGTCCATATCTAGCCACCCTAAATATTCATATTCATTAAAATGATGTAATAATTTTAGCGGTTTTTGGTAGCAAAGGTGGGTTGATTTATCAAGGGTTCCTGCGCTTCCCAGGTGGTCGTAGCCTTTTTTGTTGCAATAATCTATAACTGAATTTACGCAATTCTTGCGTTTTTCATAATATCTTGAATCGGATAGTTGACAAATTCCTATTTTTTTCATGATAATAATTTTTTATATTTTTCTATAACAATTGGATTATTTGGTGAGTGTTTGTAGATTGTTTTTTGCGCTTGCTCTTTGTATTTATCTAGATTTTGATCGTGATAATTTAAGGCGAGGTTTAGAGCCTCTGCCCCCAACTTGGTGTCGTAATTAGGGTAGTAGTATCCAGATTCTTTAATCAGCTCAGAGTTGTGAACAAGGGGGAAATTGAAATGCAATGCTTCGAAATACGTATAATTTAAGGCGTTCAATAGTTGATTTGAGATTATGACATTAGACATATCTGCAAATATTTTAGAAACTTTTATTCTTCCTTTAAATTCTATTTTATTTTCTTTTGTTACATCTAGGTTCCACATTAGGGATTTGAAGTATTTTTTATCAGTAAATTTTGCCGCGCAATAAACTGTTATTTTGTTAAAATCTTCCTTGCTGACCTTTGTATAAAATTCTTCAGCTATCATTATCGATGGCAGGCAGTGTTTTGTTATGTTTAAATTAGGTTCGAGTATTCCAATATTTTTGTCTTCGCCTGGACGGTAGTAGCAGGTCTTGTTTATTTTGTTCCATATTTTTTCATGCATGTCTATATATTTCGAGCTCCAGATATAAGGCAGTTCAAATACTCTTTCTGTGTTGTAATATGTTTTGTAGTAGTTATATGAAAATTTGTAATGAGGGGATATCCATACTTCGTCGACCATTTCTGGACTTATAGCTAAATGATCTTGCCAGCTACATCTTTCTATGTCTGCCAGAAGACCATTTCCGTAAACAATATGTATGTTTTTGAAATTTTTATTTTTTTCTTTTATTGATTTTATTGTATCATTATTTATTAGCCAGGAAGCGTTTAATATAAAAGATATATCTTCACAATATTCTAATAATTCATTTTCTTCTATAATTAATATATCAGATGGTGGATCAATGCATTCTTCTATTTTATGATTTATGGCAATAATTGGAGTAAAGCCAATGCCTTTTAATAGTTCAGCAAGGAAAACTATATTTTGTTGAAGTCCGTTGCTGAATAACCCGTTTTTATAATTAGCAGTAAGCAATATATTCATTGCATTTTATTACACAGCAATTTTCAATATTTATTCAGAAATTACGAAACTAGCGGGATTTGATGGAACTGCATTAGCGGACCTGTTCAATTTGTCTAGATTGAATATATAACTTCCGTTAGAGTCAGTGATTCCGTTTATGTCACATATCGCGAATTTATTATTAATATCGTAAGTGTTGTCTAGTTGGGTTCCGTCTGCGTACGCTTGGTATGTATATATTGTTCCTCCGTTTTGTGCGGAACCTCCTTCCGAAATGTTCTCAAGGGATAAATTATTAGGGTTGGATACTGAGGTTCCTATGCTTGCTAAACCTTGCCCAATACTGTTGGGTGAAGCTTCTATCGTTCTTGAGGAAAAACCCTCCAATTTATATGTGGGGTTTACTGCTATTGACGTAGTTTCTATTCCTGCAAGATTGACTGCCGAAGCTTGCCAGGAGAAGGTTCCTTTTGTATCTACATCTAGGGCTGTAATCGTATAAGAGTTGCTTAATTTTCCTGTACCTTGGGAGTTTTGAGATAGAGTTGACGAGTTTGCTTGGGCTGTATCAGTACTTAAGGTTGGGTTCGCTAACATTAGTTGGTCGCTCGCTAAAGAAAACTGATCTTGGTTTCCGCTCGGTGAGCTACTTAGTTTTTGAGAAAGGTTAATTATTGACAAGCTTAGTGGAGTGTTTGCGATATTTATAACATCTTCCTTTTCTATAGTTATTCCATTAGAGTTTTTTGTGGCGGATATTTTTATATTGTTATCTCCTCCGTCTGATTTTATATTATAACTACCATTTAAGTAGGATACATTTTTTAGGGATTCGAACGACGAGGAATTATCTATTGAGAGTTGATTGTTTTGAGAGGAATAAGTTATAATGTCGAAATTTGAAGCCGTGTTATTCAGGGCTGCTGATTCCGTGGATTTTATAGCTTGTTGTGAATTGGGGTAGGATATTGCTCCGATATTCACAGACGGAAAGCTTAGGTTGTTAAGTCGAGCGGTGTCTGAAGTGGTGAATTTGTCGCTAGTAGAGCCAAAATTATTCTTAGCTATTATTGATATGGGGAGATCTCCATCTCTAGACGAAGAGCCTATTGACCCGAATACATTTATCGGAACTTCGAATTTAAAACTTCCGTCGCTCAATACGGTCTTGGAGAAGTTTGAGTTGTAGTTAGTTTGAGAGCCATTTGATAAACCTTCGTTTCTTATAGATATAGAAATGTCGTTTATATCAACCCCTTTTCCATCTATAAATATTTCTGAACCTACTACGTCTCCAGCTTTCACCTCTGATGTCCCTATAGAGTGAGGCGGTATTGAGGATGTAGCTATAGCGGATAAATTTGCGCCTGTTATTGCGGGGCCGTTTTCGATTTTAACTTTTACTCTTTCCGTATCGGTTGCTCCGTTGTTTGTTCTTACTGCGTTAATTTCTATATTGTCTGAATTGTTGTATATTCCATTTACATAATTTACCGACTTGCTGCTTTCAAAGGTTGATGTATTGGATATCGAAATGTCTGAATTTAGGGCTGTGTATGAAACTGTATCGGAGGTGTTGGACCAGTTTGAAATAGTGTTTGAGAAGGAGGTGCTCTCTCCCTCTCTTAATCCATCAGATCTTCCATTGTACGAACTGGGATTATTGGCTGATATTATGGGGTATGATTGATCTAAATTTCTTGTCCCGCTAAAATGCATAAAGTCAGTAGATTCTTTAAGCTCTCCGGTAGAGCCGAAAGAGTTTATCGCTTGTATTGCAACGGGTTGAGGTCCTGTTTCGTTAGAGATGGTCACTGGTATTGTGGCTCTATAACGGCCCCCCAGGTTTGATAGTTGATAGTTTGCGAAATCTATCTCTTGAGCTAATCCGTACCCGTGAACTTTTATTAAAGTTATATCGTTTGTGTCGAAGTCTGCATATATGTTTATTTTATCTCCAGCTTTTAAGTGGCTTACTCCTAGCTGTTGCTGGGGTTTTGGCGTAGCGTTGATAATTTCATCTATGAATATGTTTATTGGCTCAGGACCTAAACCTAGTTCGTTTAATGAAATTTCAGAAACTCTTCCGTTCGCTGTTGCGGTTATTGATGTGGCTCCCTCTAGGTTTATATTATTCAAAAAACCTTTAAATCTTCGGGTGTCTTGCCCTAACTGCTCAATGTTACTTAAGGGTATTTTTTGATTATTAATAAAAGCTTCCCCCATGTAATCGTAATTTGGGCCATCCCATTGTATTTCCACTCTTAGATCTGATGCAGATGCAACTGTTATTCCTGATAAATAAAGATTTGGATCCGGGGAGTCAAAGAAGGTCTTGTTTGTTACGCCGTTATTATCTTGAACATCGGATATAAAAAGAAATTCTGCAGCTCCAGATTCTACTTGGGATATTGATGTGCCCAGCTTGGAAACATCTACCCCTCCGAGCGTTAAGGAGTCTGTAAAATTTCCACTCACAAACTCTACACTATCTGAGGTTCTTACGTTTTGGTCCATGGAGACCATTAATCCGCCAAAATATAAATTATCAAATACTCCTGTCGCCCAAGCTTTGTCTAGCCTGCCGACTCCACCTTCTCCGCTATTCCTTGGAACTAAATTTCTTGTAGCCATTACTTATATTACACAAATATTATTAAAAAGATATATCATCTGTAAAAGCTTCGGGGCCTGTATCATACCTCCAGATATTAGCTCTTAATTCTAGATTATTATCATCCCTTAATATCCACATTGAATCTGATATAAGTGGGGCGTTAGAAGGGGATATATCTCCCAGCTCATCTTTCTCAAAGGCTTCTGATATATCAAGCCTATTGTCTCGAAGGTTAGAGTTAAAAATTTGATCTTGCAGTGAGCTTCCTGTTATGTAGTCTGATACATTTAGGCCGTTTATAAATAAAGCGGAAGTTGCATATATCTCATCAACCTCAAGCCTGTTTCCATCTAGCCTTAACTGTGGTTCAGTTAAGCTTCTCCCGATTATATAACTATCTGGCCCTACCCTTTTTAGAGGGTCTTTGATTCTGAAATAGTCCATTTAGCCGTCGATCCTGTCTTGCTCCGCTGGAACTTTATATATAATTGCGTAATCTACTGAATATCCTGATATAGTATGCGGTCTTTTTACAAAAACTCTTCCTGCTTCGTCATTGTGTATCTTAACGGCCATATCTGGATCGAGGAATATTAAATTATCTTTTCCTTCTTTTACTGAATCTGTTATTGAAAACCTTCTGTCGCTCGTGTGAAACTGTATGGGGTAGGGAGAATGGTTGTATATTACAATATGATCAAGTAGTCCTCTTTCATATAATTCATTATAATCTTGTAATTCGTAAGAATTTTTTAAACTAGCCTTAAAGTTTTCTTGCCTTAATCCGTATTGAGTATCGCTATCAAAAGTAGAAAAAGAGTCTCTACATCTATCAGGTTTTGTATATTCTGCGTGCAGGAAAAAATCTGGATGTGATTTTTCTGGTTCACTGGAATTTTTTCTTCCATTATTGAAGTAGTTTCCGAATAAATCATCTTTTATGTTTCTGTCTTGACCTAAGCAATCTCCAGAGTTTGAGCCAAACCTTAATTCTTCAGGAATGTCTTCCATTAGTATGAAGTCTTCTTCTATTTTTTGCGAAACCGTCTTGGTTCTGAGTTTCCATTGTTGAGACTTACTTCTTGATTGATTTCCAGTAATGGAGTCGGACGGGCTTACTCCTATTTGGTCAAGTTTTCCTATTACTCCCGAAAGTAGTTCGTGGGTTTTATTGTCATCTACATCTAGATTTGATAAACCTATGGATAAGCCTGATAGCAAACCGTGAGCTTTTGTGTCGTTTACGTCAAGATTAGTTAGCGAATCTAAGACTCCAGATAGCAATCTATGAGATTCAACATCTTTATCTATCTCTACATCAATGTGTATGTTTGATAATTCTGATTTTACTCCTGATAGCAACTCATGAGATCTCGTGTCGTTTACCCCTAGGTTAAGCAATTCGCCATGAATGCCTGATAGTAACCTATGGGATTCTATATCCCTGTCGATCTCAACCTCAACATGAATATTTGAGAGTTCTCCTGATATACCTGACAATAACTTTACACTACTAGAGCTTTGCCTGTTTAACTCTGCGAGCTCTCCAGATAACCCTTCTAGTATAAAATCTACTTCCGCTGCAGGGTCCCATCTTCCCGATGCTTTGTTCCAGTTATAAGAAAAAGATGGCGAGGGTGATAGCGCATCAAGTTTTGTTATATCCGTATATAACGGATTATTCTTAAAATCTCCTGGGTCTGACATACAGGAGTATATTACACCTAAAATTTAGGTGTTGTCAAGAGGGTGCTTTATGCCCCTTCTCTTGCTACTATAATCCTTGAAGTATTTTTTTTGAACAGGGTCGTACCCTAGTTTATCTTTTCTCATTTGCCCCAACTCTTTACTTTTTTCTAGCACATCGTTATAAGAACCTTTTTTATTAAAGGTTTTAGACTTGAACGCTTCTTTGTCGAACGGGTCAATACTTGAGTCTGTTGAAGCTTCAGGCGCGTAAAATACTCTATTCCACTTTACTCCTTCATTGTCAATATATATGTGATCCTCTTTCATCGATTGAACTATGTCAATCAACTCTTCTGTTTCGGGGTGCTCATATGTATATAGAGGCATTATTCTAAAATCTTATTTAGTGTGTTTTCATAGGTGAACTTATGCTTTAATTTTTCACCTTCTGTATTTGTTATGGTACATTTTTCTTCAGCTTTTTCCATTGCATCGATGAATTCATCTTGATCAAAAGTATATATGTTGCCCTGATTAAACTCTTCTCCTTCTTTAAAAAACATATTATCATAAGCAGGCTCTTTGCCGCTTGGGTTTACTAGTACGCAGTTGTCTTTAGAAGCCCAATCTTTATGAGAGCTACTATTTAGTACTATGCTCCATTTTCCTAGGCAGGTTGCGTTAAAAGAGGGGAGGTTCCAACCTTCTGCGCCACTCATTCCTCCTAGGTCAATATCTATTGAGTTTAAGTAGTCGTTTACTTGAGAATTTTTAGGAAGGAAGGGTAAGAAATTAATGTTCTCACATCTTTCTCCTCCTAGAATTCGTGATATTACGGCCTCCATTTGTTCTTTCTTTAGAAATGGGTTTGTTATGCAGCATGTCAATTGGTAGTTGTGGTTACCTCCGTACTTACGGATCCAGCATTTTATTATTTTTTCGGTATGCTTTCTTTTTTCAAATTTACCCATTAACCCAAAGTGGGTTTTTCCCTCAAGGTATTTTTTTTCAGTTTTATGAAAAAAGCTATCAAACCCCAAAGGGGAAAACGATGAATCTGGAAAGAGAGATTGAGCTTGAGATGAGCTAAATACAGTCTTATCTTGAAAGTTTGCTAGGGAAATTTCCGTGCTAGTTGGCTTATCTAACTCGTAAAAAGTATACAGTATCTGCTTGGGGGATATTCTGTTTTCCGAACCATTTAAGTGCCACATTTGCAACGTTGTGTCAGATTTCTTGAATATTTGAAACCTATCATTAATCCCAGATTCTATCCATGTTTTAAAATCTTGATCTATTTCGAAGGCGCTAACATCTATATTGCCATTCGGGAATATAGCTACGTTCATTCCCTTTTCGAACATTGCCTTTAGTAGGTTTACGGACACGTTCCCAAATGATAAGGAGTTTAGTGGGCCTTTATATATTATTGAATTCATGTTAAAACGGGATGTCTGCGAAGTCGTCCTCTTCTATTATTCGCTCAGCTTTCCTATCAACGTTTTCTTTTTGGTTCTCCTCTGAAGGCTTATCAAGAAAGTTTACAAAATCAGCCCTACAATAAGTCTTACTTCTGTTTTCTCCAGATTTAGAAACCCAGCTACTTGACAATAGTTTCCCTTCGAGTAAAACTTTTCTGCCTTTCGATAGGAACCTGTTGCAGTTTTCAGCCACATTTCCCCATGCTTCTACGTCAATGTAGAATACTGAGTTGCTAGCCTTGTTGTTTATAGCGACACTAAAGTCACAAACAGTGTTTCCATTTTTTGTTTTTTTAATCGCAGGTTCCCTAGTTAGGTTACCAAGCCCTATGAATTTATTCATACTTCCTCCTTTAGTTGTTCCTTGAAGCTGTTAATTGCAGAGTTATGTATATTTATACAACCTTGTATACTTAATTTCATTACTATGCCTATTTTTTTCCAAGACATTACTTTATTTTTATGTCCTATTATATATCTCATATTAAAAATTCTTTTTACTCTTTTGTCTGGATGTTCATCTATTACATTTAATACTTTATTTAATAAATCTTTTTTGACGTTCGCGGACATTGGGTCGCATTGGAAGTCTGGAGATTCAGGTATATTTTCTAAGTAGTCTGAGTGCCATGTTGGTCTTCTTTTGTTCTTATTGTATATATTTAAGCACATCCATTTTGTTTCGTTTCCTAGGTAAGTACTAAACTTTGCCCCTTTAGTCTTGTCAAATTTTATTGCGGCGCTGTAAATTTTATATTCTTTATCGTTAACCAGATCATTGTAATCAATAAACGGGCTGTTTGGACTAGCATAAGAATTTACCATTTCTAAGTAAATTCCACTATGCCTTTCCACTAAGGCGTTTAAGCTGTCTTCTTGTTTTTTATTATTCTGTATGTTCTCGATCAGAGTTAAGTCTGTAGTTTCTTCGTTCATAAAATTGATTGTAAAGCTAACTCTACTGTATTTCTAAGTTTATCTATATATTTGTCAGGGAAATTATTGCAAGTTATGCGTATATTAGATTTACGCTTGAGTATGGGATTGTTAATTTCTTCGTCTAGATTAGGGGGCGCGGTACCCTCTCTGGTTATGTGTACCGTTTTTCCTCCCATTCTATGTATCCAGTCTATTTCATTTTCAAACCTTACATCTGTAATAAATACGACTTTGCCCAGGTTCAAATTTTTAAGAACCTCTTCTTCTATTTTTTCTATCCAGCAGTTCTCGTTAAGCTTTCTTCTTATGTTTGTGCCATAAGCCACAAGAAGCGGTCTAATCATCTTCTTTTCCTCGTCCTTCTCAGTAAAGGATGATATATTAGTATATTTCCCTAGTAGCTCGTCGCATTCCAACTTTAGGGAATCAGCGAAAGCAAACTTCTTAGCCTCTGAGCCTTTCTCTCTTAATATACTTTTTGATATTTCAAAAAAAGTGTCCTTCCCGCACCTAGCTAAACCGCATATACCTATAAGTTTCATATTTACGCTCCGAATATATGCTTCATGCTTGAGGATAAGTCATGCATTCCCGCATTGGCCAGCATCCTAGAAACTGAATGGTAGGATACCGGATCATCATACCTTTCGTCCATTACATCTGGTATTAATTCTTGTGTTACCATAACTGAAGATAATTTTAAGTCTTTGCCCGACTTGTCCAACATTTCAGTTAATGCAGAGGTACACGCCTCTGTTTCGCTCGAGGCTTCGGTGATTACCGACCAGTCTGAGCACTTTACTAAAAAGAACCTTCCATCACTTAAATCTAAAAACTTCATTCAACTACTATATCACCATCTATACAATTTGTCAATTCTTATATTTATATAATATTAAAAAAATATATTAATGTATATCTATATTATTAACATTGTACAATTAATTGTATGTCGCATGTACAGTTTTTTGAATGTTGCTTGACAAAAGTAAGCTTTTATGATATTATCAAACATGATGAAAAAATTCACACAAATTCCAGTCGTTGTACAAGAAGATATTATCAATGGAAACTTAATTGGTAATGATTTAGTTGTATATAACTATCTTGTTTCCAAGGCGTCCCACGGAAAGCCAATCTTTTTTTCTAACGAAAGAATAGGGTTGGATCTTGGGGGAATGTCATACGGAAAAATATCAGGAAGTCTTAACAGGTTAGCCAAGGCCAAGCATATCAAAAGAAAAAAAACTTGCAATAAAACATTAACCCAGTTAACTACTGTAGTACTCGGCGGAGATAACGTAATAATAAGAGGCAGTAGACAGTGAAGGTATCAGTAAGAATGGAGGGAGGGCTAGGAGACCATTTTGCGGCAAATCGTTTTGTTCCCGCAATAAAGGAGCTTTACCCAGATTGCTCTATAGATTTATTCTCAGACACACAAGGAAGCGAGAGTCAATCAAAGATACTTAATAAAATGTGGCCTTCTCATTTTAATGAAACATTCATCATTAAAGAAAAAAAATACAAAACATTTAAAATAAAATCATCCAATTTTCCAGATGAAGATCACATCGGCAATATAAAGAATGTACCCGATAACATATTCAATAAAATGAATAAAGAATATGATAAATTTTATGATCTACATATCGATTCATTGGAATGGTTAAATTATAATTTTGACTGGTTTAAAAGATTTAATTTTTTCCCAAAACCAGAATGCCAAATAAACTCAAAAATAGATCTTCCAGAAAGATTCATAATGTCACATCTATATGCTAGAGATGGGGCAGATTCGAATATGGAAGATTGGTATATTGATAAACTCTTAAAGAATATTGCTCTAGAGTTTGACGTGGTAGTACTTATGGATAAAGATTCCAAACACAAGTATCAAGATATAATTAATGACGAAAACCCTCGACTACACTTTGTGGAAGCTTCGCTAACAGACATCTTCTTTATATCAAGTAAGTGTATCGCCGCCTTTGGAATTGATTCTGGAATAAGATTCATCCCCTACCACTATGGAAAGCCCACTTTTACGTTCTCAAAGTACTGCGAGTCTTACGGCGTAACTCAATATTCATATCTAATAAGATGGCTTTTTAATGAAAAGTTCGTGCTTCCCTTACACTACGACGTTAAGAGTGCGGGACAAATAATCAAAAACACATTAAGAAATCCTGCATACAGACTTTATCCATTTCTGCTGGATAATATCGAAAAGCTTGTAGCTCAGAGAAACATAACGGAATATATCACAGAATGAAAACAGCGCTACTATTTAGCGGAAAACTAGGAGACTGGGAAAACTGCATAGAATCCATAACGAAAAACATAATACAACCTCTCAGTCCAGATATTTTTATCAGCACTTGGGATGACCAACCCTATCAAGAATTCTGCCAATACTACAGGCCCACAAGGCAGCACATCTTAAATTTCGATCAAGTAATGAAAGTGGTAGGGTCAATAGATCAATTAAAACTCGAACCCAACCCAGGATTAATACCTATGCTAGCAGGACTAAAGACTTGCCACACAATGTATCAGGATTACATTACTTACAAAAAAACTGAGTACGATCTAGTTGTCAGATTACGCCCAGATGTACAAGTTCTCGAGCCAATCAAAATTCACGAAAAAAATGATTGCATAAAAAATAAATTAATTAGGTTACCCTTATTTGAGAGTGAAAACATTTACAACCACGAAGAAGAATTAAAAAAAGAATTTAGCTTCAGTTTTGTTTATGAAAAACAATCCTTACTAAATCAAATCAATGATCAATTTGCCATTGGGCACCCAGATCAAATGGATAAATATTTTAATTGCCTATCATTTATAAGGCAAGCCATAAAAATAATGTGGGAATGTGGATACCCGGAATATATGATTAAGGTTCCCGAATCAGTCATAACCATGTGTCTTAATTTGCAAAACTGCAAATACAAGCAATTAACCGGAACCAACTCTTTTGGCAACATAAAAACTATTTTATGCAAAGATGGAAAAAAGTGGAGAAACCAAGGACACAACTCTACAATCTACAATGAAAGCCCCAATAGTACTAACAGCCTATAATAGACCTGATTACTTTGAGCAAGTCTTAGATTCATTATCTCCGCAATGTTGGGACAGGAAGGTTTATTGTGTTGTCGATGGACCTAGATTCAAGGAAGATATTCCCTTAATTGAAGATTCATTTAAACTGGTCAACCAATTCATTCCTCACTGCGAAACAGTGATATCAAAATCAAACCAAGGTGTTGCTAGGATAATGAAATACGCAAGAGAGTTAGCCCTTAAAGACCATGAATTTGCTATAATCATTGAAGACGATTCCGTATTGCAACCTCATTACATACAGCAGTTAGATTTTCTTATTGATAAATTTAAAGACGACGAAAGAATAGCAATGATTAATTGCTTCGGAGAGCATCATCGATCAAAGAAAACTCACCGTTATTCATATATAAATTATTTACATGATAGAGACGACAGGCTTTCTCTAAATATTCAAGAAGACAATAAAGATAAACTCATTTTAATGGATCATCTTTGGGCTTATGCAATAAGGAGATCTTCTTACGAATCAATATGTGACATACTAGAGTCATACTGGAAGTTATTGCCGCAAGAATATAGATTCAGACCTCATGGAGAAATTTTAAAATTAATGTCTTCCATTGGAGCTGATCCAAGAAAAATTGTCTCAAGTCAAGACTCATGCACCTCAGCAGCCTTTGCGGCTAGGGGTTTTATTAAAGTATCTACGTTCACTAATAACTTCAACTACATAGGAGAAATAGGAGAGCATAGCAACCCTGAAAATTTCAAACTTGATAGTTGGTTAAACCAAGAAGTTTACAAAAAATTTCAAAACAACTTTATTTGGAACGAGGATATATTTACAGAAATCAAATCCCACATGAAAAACAAATATTTAAAATGAAAAAAATAGGATCAATAACAAGCGTCAAGCCTAATCAGAGAATTTTAGCAAGAACACTAAAATCAATTCTCAATTATCAAAACGACCTAGATTTTGTATACGTTAATTTGTGCGATAGCGCACTAAGAGGAGATCATCTATCATTTCACAATAAGGAGTTAAGCGAAGAACTTTTTAATATTATAAATGAAAATAACAATTTTCTAAAGTTAATTTGGTGCAAAGACTTAGGCCCATATACAAAACTTTTACCCACATTAAGTAAACATAAAAATGAAGATTGCATAATTATCACTTTTGACGATGATACAATATATCACCCAAACCTAATCAGCAATTACATATCTGAATTTAATAAAAAACCAGGAATACTAACAGCAAGAGGATTCACCTTAGATATAAGTAAGGGCTGGAAAAATGTTGACTACAGAATTAGAGTTGAGCCCAAAAATAATGATTGCGTACATAATTTTCACACAGGAAAAGGCACAGTGTTATATAGTCCACTTTTATTTAAAGAAATCGAAAGCATTTTCAATTCAGATGTATATATGAAACTATGCCCAACAAATGATGATACTTGGTTTAACTTTTTTAGAATAAATCAAAAAATACCATGCAGATTAGTGCATAGCCTTCCCTATTCAGTTGCCGACTTAACAAACCATAACTGCGCCCTGCAGACAATTAACTGTGCAAATGCAAGTAGAGTTAATAATCAGCAAATACAGAATTGTGTTAAATATTTTAATTTATGATAGAACACTTATTAAATGTATACCATTGTCCCAGTAAAATTAGAATAGGACCCAGAAGCGACGGTGGATATGTAGTTGACAGCAGCAACCTATCGGAGCAATTAATATCAGCTGGCTGCAATAATGAGACTTTATTTGAGTCAGAATACTTAAAAATACTACCTAATTCAAAAATTAAAATTTACGACCAAGGCGGAAGATGTGACTTGTCAAATAGTGACCCAAGGGTTAGCTTTACTCAAAAATTTATAAAATCAATAGAAGATTTAGATATAACAGATGATTCCGTTTTATCTATAGATATAGAATCACATGAAATAAATTTAATCCAAGAAAGCGATATAGAATCCCTTTCAAAGATCAAGCAACTATTAATTGAATTCCACTTTTGGAACAATCCAAAAGAATGTGAAATTAAAGATATGTTCATTAAATTAAATAAAGTTTTTACATTAGTACATATTCATGCCAATAATAATAGAAGAACCTTCTATAAAAACAACATACCACAAGTAATAGAGCTTACATATGTAAATAAAAAAAATTGCAATTACAACCATCTTGAAAAATCAACCCTACCAACACCAAACTTAGATTTTCCAAATAATCCCAATCGGGCAGATATAAAATTAGACTGGATTAACAAAAAATAATAAATTAATTAAATAAATGAAAATAGTCGCAGGAATACAATGTTATAACGAAGAAGATTTCATAAGGGAATCTATATCAAGCTTATATTTGTTTTGTGATAAAATCATCATAACAGAAGGTTGCTGGGAAAGTAGCATAAAAATAGGCAAGAGCCCAAGAAGTTCAGACAATACAATTAACTATATAAAATCTATACCAGACCCATACAACAAAATAAAACTTTATCATTTCAACGGGTACAATCAAATGAGTCATAGGCACTTTACCTTAGAAAAAGCAAAACAATACAAACCCGACTGGTATCTTAATGGAGATGGAGATGAAATTTTTCATGAAAACGAAATCGATTTTTTAATTAAAAATTTAAGTTCTGGAGTTAATGCATTAAATCCAATGCATAAGTTATTTTGGAACGGTTTAGAGTTTTACGAAGAATGGAAGCCTATGGGTAGATTTTTTAAATTATCAAACTTAAATCCAAACAAAGTTAAGGCATCAAAATTTAATTGCAACCATATCGATTACCCAGGAAATATTTTTAGCAATCCATTAACACCAAAAGATATTTACATATATCACCCATCATACAGTAAAAATATTTCCCGACAGCAATTAAAAATAAACCACAGAAGCATAGATGATAAAACAAAATTCCCGCATTATATACAAGATGACTTAATGATTAGGGGAAATCAAAATCTAAAATCTTGGCTAAAAAGTCTTACGCTTCATGAAGAAAATAAACTCCCAAAATGCCTACAAAAACATAAACTCTGTAATAAAAATTCAAAATTTCATAATTTAATAAATCTAGCAAAAAATGCATAATTCAATGAACATAACATATACATACATTAGCCTTCAAAGAGATGAGTTGCGCTCTAAATTTGTAAATTCAATAGTAGATCAACACCCTCAAATAAAAGTCAATAAAGCCGTAGACCCCCAAGAAAAAAATGACTTAATAAACTTTTTGCGATATCTAGATAAAGAAGGCATACATATCGATAAAAAAAGAGACCCCAGAAACTACAAAGATCCACACTGCATAAAGTTCTTTTCTGCAAAAATCTCTATATTTGCTTCATACCTAAATGTCTTAAAAAAATACAAAGACTCAGATTACCTTGTTGTAATCCAAGACGACACCTATTTTAATAAAAGCTTTTTTAACGACATAAATAACCTTATAAACTCAAATTATATGACAGATCAGGCTCCCTCTGCTCGTCTTGGTCAGTTTTTATCTGGAGCTATATTTAAAAAAAACTTTTACGACCTAGTGATTGAAAAATTAAAAAAAACAGGCATAGTAAGACCATTAGACCACACATTAAGCGGCTTAGCGCCCTGCGAAAAAATAATGCAAAATTGTAAACAAAAAATCGTCTGGGTACACAATTTTAAATCAAACGTCGGCCCGCCCCCTCAAAACCCCTCACCAATCAATATAAGTGATTAAATTAATTATATTTGATTTAGATGGAGTATTAGTTGAGTCGCGAGAATTACATTATATTGCACTCAACAAAGCTCTGTCTGAAATAGGAGATCAATATACAATAAGCAAAGAAGAACATCTTTGTAAGTATGATGCATTAACAACTACGCAAAAACTAAAAAAGCTAACCGCCGAAAAAAATCTTCCAGAAAAATATCACAACAGAATATGGGAATTGAAACAACAAAAAACATTACAAGAAATAGACGACTACCAGCGTGACCATAGAATAATAGATATTCTTAAAAAACTAAAATCACAAAATTATAAAATTGCATGCGCAACAAACTCTATAAGAGATACATCAAAATTAATGTTAATAAGAAAAGGTTTTTTTGAATACATAGATTTTCTATACTCAAATGAAGATGTAAACTTACCAAAACCCAATGCGGAAATTTACATGCAGTGCATGATCAAAGCGAAAGCTAACCCCGACGAAACTGTAGTTATAGAAGACTCTCACATCGGAAGAAAAGGAGCGATAAGAAGCGGGGCACATTTATGTGCAGTTACAGATTCTAACGACTTGACATTTACTAAGGTAAACAATACTATACTAAGTGCAGAAAAAACATCATCAATTTCACCCAAATGGCAAGGAGGTAAAATGAACGTACTCATTCCTATGGCTGGAGCAGGGTCCAGATTCGAGCAAGCAGGTTATACTTTCCCTAAGCCCCTAATTGATGTTGATGGAAAACCTATGATACAAAGAGTTGTCGAAAACTTAAATATCGACGCCAAGCATATCTTTATTGTACAAAAAGAACATTACGAAAAATACTCCCTAAAGCATACTTTAAATTTAATTTCTCCAAACTGCGAAATAGTTCAAGTAGAAGGCTTAACCGAGGGAGCGGCATGCACGACGCTTTTAGCTAAAGAGTTTATCAACAATAATCAACCATTAGTTCTAGCAAACTCCGATCAGTATGTACAGTGGGACAGTAATCAATTCATGTACTCATCTATGGCAGACGACATCGATGCGTCCATTTTAACATTTCACTCAACTCACCCCAAGTGGAGTTACGCAAAATTAAATGATGACGGATTCGTGATTGAAGTAGCAGAAAAGAAACCCATCAGCGAACATGCAACTGTTGGTATATACTTCTGGAGAAAAGGCTCTGATTACGTAAAATCAGCAGAACAGATGATAGAAAAAAATATTAGAGTCAATAATGAATTCTACGTATGCCCAGTATATAACGAAGCTTTATTGAATGGAGCTAGAGTAAAAACGTTCCATATTGAAAAGATGTGGGGGCTAGGAACTCCAGAGGATCTAGAAACTTTCTTAAAATATGATATTAATATCCCACAGGGGTAACATTACTGGCCCTAACGAAAAAAGAGAAAACTCAATAAGTTACATAGAGGAAGCTCTAGAACTAGGATTTGATGTCGAAATTGACATCTGGGCAGATAAGCAATTATGGCTCGGGCATGATAACCCAGAAACTCCGTGTCCTACAAAATTTCTCATTCAGAACTTCAGACACTTATGGATTCATTGTAAAAACCTAGAAGCAATGGACCTACTTAGCCAGTTTAGAACTTTAAATTATTTTTGGCATGAGTCAGACGACTTTACGTTAACTTCTAAAAATTTCATATGGACCTATCCAGGAAAAAGGGTCAGCAATAAAAGCGTTTTGGTTGTAGATGATGCAAGGCGGTATGCGGGGCCTCCATGCTTTGGCTTATGTTCTGATTATTTAAAATGAACGAATGGAACCCACACAAATTAAAAAACAAGGAAGGGCAAGAACTAAGTTTCGTTTCAAGTTTTACTAATTTTTCGATATCGCTACAAAAAGGAATATTAAAAAGATTCGAACAGCTCGAAAGAACAGTATCAATAATAATACAAGGACCACTTCACGAAAGATCAATAAGCACCATCAATAACTATTTACGCTACGGAGAAGTTATAGTAAGTTGTTGGGACACAGATGACCTATCAAGACTAGATAATTACAAAGATAAAATAAAAATCGTAGTCAATAAATATAAAAACGTAAAAGTTAAAAATAAAAAGCCAGGAAAACAAGCCCCATGGATATACCAAAACATAACGACATTAAGCGGAATCAAAAAGGCGACAGGTTTCTTTTGCATAAAAGTTAGATCTGACGAGAGTTACCCAACCCTAGAGCCATTCATATCAAAATTAATAAACAACTCTCACATAAATAAAAAAAACGGAGAATATCAATGGTTTAAAATAATAACTTCGAATATCTATTTTAGATTCTCAAGGCAGAACAAATTCCACCCATCCGATCATATTGTAGCTGGAGAGCGAACAAGGATGCTTGATGTGTTTAAACTATCAACAGAGCTTTGTAATAAAAAAAGGATATCTCAATTTCCAGAACAGCTACTGTGTCGAGCTATAATAGAAAGCTTTTGGGACAAAAACTTAAAAAGGGCTGGCGTGCTAGATGAAAAAAAATGCACAGAACTAATGAAAAAACATTTTGACATAATAAGAATACGCGATTTACCAAATCACATATGGACATCTAGCTACAGAAAGTATGACGCGCTATACAACGAAGAAGACTGGTGTCACGACATAGAATTAATTGATAGTTGACAAAACAAATATGAATGTTATTATTATTAAAATATCTTTAACATCATGTCATTATCTTTATACAAACCAAACAGCAAAAACGCAGGTTGCGCTTTCAATTTCTCAATAGGTCACAACAAAAAGAAAGAGCCGGTTGTTTACGCAAACGCCATTCAACAGCACAGCTGGAACGACAAAACAAAAACGGGAAGCTTTTCTCAAAATGCGAATGATCCAGATAAAAAAATAAATATAAAATTTACTGAATTCGAAATAGGCGGAGTAATAAGCGCGTTTAAAAACAGAAACGAATTCTCATCTTTTCATGCATTTGAAGACAACAAGACTTCAATAAAATTTACCCCCTGGGACAAGAAGTCAAAAATAAAAACCGCAGATTCTGAAAAATGGGTAACTCTTCCCGCCTTCGGAATAACCCTAACTAGAAATGGAAGTCAAAATTTCAGAATACCACTAGAACCTGGCGAGGTAGAGAATCTAACCGAATTTTTTAAACATTACCTTCATTGTCTCTACGAGTACAGAAGAATAGAGGACCATAAAAAGATGCAAAGCTATCGAGATAAAAGCGATAATAGATCCCAAGATTATCTAGCTGGAGGATTAGGTATGCTTCAAAAACTACTAAACATTTCTTGTGATGGCGCAAATAATAAAACCGAAAAACCGACGCCCTCAGAGGATGCTCCGTTTTAATGAATAAAAAAAAAATCTTAATACACTCCAATCACTGTAAAGCTTTTACTGGATTCGGAAAGCATACGAAAAATATACTACTCTACTTACAAAAAACAGGAAAGTATGATATAGTAGAGTTCTCAAACGGCATACAATGGGGAGACTCGTCTTTAAAAAACTTGCCATGGAAGTGTGAGGGCTCTCTCCCTAACAATCCATCTTTATTAAGAAAATTAAAAGAAGATCCAAGTTTAGCAAGAAGCGCCAGCTACGGAACCCACACGATTGACAAGATAATTGAACAGGAGAAACCTGATGTTTACATAGGTATAGAAGACATATGGGCCTTCTCAGGATATACAGAAAAGAAATGGTGGAACAAAATAAATTGCATGATCTGGACTACTTTAGACAGCCTGCCAATACTACCCGAAGCAGAGAAAGTTGCCCCAGAGATCAAAAACTATTTTACGTGGTCATCCTTCGCGTCAAAAGCTTTAAATAAATTAGGTCACGATCATGTAAAAACTTTACATGGAGCCCTAGACACCTCAAACTTTAAAAAGTTAGAGGATCAAGATAGAAAGAANATAAGAAACTTCTTTAAAATAGATAAAGACTTTGTGATAGGTTTCGTTTTTAGGAACCAATTAAGAAAGAGCGTCCCAAATCTACTTGAAGGATTCAAGATTTTTTGTAACCAAAATCCAAACTCATCAGCTAAATTACTATTACACACTAGCTGGTCAGAGGGCTGGGATATCCCGAGGCTAATCAAGGAGAAGAAAATAGATCCATCCAGAGTATTAACTACTTATATATGCTCTAATTGCAAAAACTTCGAGATAAAAAGTTTCTCGAAAGAGGAAGAAGATTGCCCTTTTTGCGGTTCAAAGAAAAGCCAAAACACAACAAATGCTAAACTAGGAGTTAGTGAAATTCAGTTAAATCAGATATATAACTGCATGGACGTCTATTGCCACCCATTTACAAGCGGGGGTCAAGAGATACCTATACAAGAAGCGAAGCTAACAGAGTTGATAACTCTAGTAACAAATTATAGCTGCGGAGAAGATTGCTGCACCAAAGACTCGGCAGGCCTACCGCTTAGCTGGACTGAATATAGAGAACCGGGCACCCAGTTTATCAAAGCTAGCACCAGTCCTGACAGTATAGCCAGTCAATTAAGAAAAGTATTCAGAATGAGTAACAGTAAAAGAGAAGAGCTTGGCAGGAAAGCTAGAGATTTTACAATAAAAAATTACGGAATAGAATCTATAGGAAAAAAACTGGAGCTACTTCTAGATAATATGGATGCTCCAGATTGGGATTTTGATTTTAAATCAAAACCTAAAAACCCTGAATATAACCCTCCAGAGATAGAGGATCAATCTGATTGGTTAAAAGATATTTATAGAAATATCCTAGATATGGAAATTAAAGAATCTGATGATGGGCACAAGCATTGGTCAAAAAAATTATCCGAAGGCGCCACCAGGGATGAAATATTAAAATACTTTAAGCAAGTAGCAGCAAAAGATAATGAAAAAAATAAAAACATAAATTTCTCTGAGCTTTTAAGTGAGGACGATAAAGGGAAAAGGCTTTTAATATCGATGCCCGAAAGTATAGGAGATGTATATCTATGCACTTCTTTACTAAAAAACATAAAAGAGACTTACCCAGATTTAAATATTTACTTTGCAACGAAAAAAGAGTATTTTGAAGTACTAGAAGGAAATCCTTATATACATAAGGTTATACCCTACGATAAGAATTTAGATAACCTTACAGTAATGGAAGGGCACGGAGATCACGAAGGTTTCTTTGAAATAGCTTTTTTACCTTTCATAGGAACTCAAAGAATGTTAAATTACATGCACAACGGAAAAGATAAAATACAATTCGACATATGCACTTAATAGAACAATATGCGCTTTCCTGCGGAGTTAAGATAGATACTCCTCACATAGAACCTCTTTTTTTTCCGGTTCCGCACGATAAATATATAACGCTGCATGCGAGCAGCGGAATGGAATCAAAAAACTACGACTACTTTGAAGATGTAATTTTAATGATTGAACCCTACCTAAGAAAAATGGGAATAAAAATTATACAAATAGGAGGAAAAGACGACAAAGGCATACCTGGATGCACGAATTTCCACGGAAAGACCTCAATAAGGCAAACAGCCTATTTAATAAAAAACTCCTTACTCCACTTCGGAAACGACTCATTCAGCACACATATAGCGTCAGGATACAACAAAAAAATAGTGTGCCTATATAGTATATTATATAAAGAATGTTGCGGCCCTTATTGGGGCGACAAAAATAATCAAATATTAATAGAGTCAGATAGAAAAGGGCTAAAGCCCTCCTTCTCAAGTAAAGAGCTGCCAAAAACAGTTAACCTAATCAAGCCAGAAGAGATAGCTTTGGGCGTATTAAATTTATTAAAAATAAAGAATGATCTAGATAAAATAGAAACAATACATACTGGAGTGGAGTACCACAAAAGCTCTATATCTGTTGTGCCAAACCACATCATGCCGTCCTCTTTCGCAGAGGGTCAAGCAGTAAACATATGGGGTAACGAATGCTTTGATGAAGAAAATATAGTCAAATGGGCATACGATAGAAAATGCAATATTTTCCTAGATAAACCCATGCAAATAAAATACCTCAATATAATAAAGGATAACATAAACTATATAAATTACTATGTATCAGAAGAAGATAATGAAAACTATTTTAGATTATTAGAAAGATCAAATATAAAATTTAATTTAATAAGCAAAGATAAAAAAAATATAAACAATATAAGAGTTAAGTTTTTTGATTGGAATATTTTACTACAACAACCAAAAACAAAAAAAGATCTTGACAAATCAGAAAAACTATGCGATAATTCTCGTTATAAATGTTCAATGAAAATAGTATCAGGAGGCCAAATATACAACAGTAAGGCTGCGTGGAAGTACGACAAGCCAGGAAATCATAATGAAATTATTGATTGTGAAGAATTCTGGGAAGACTTGAACATAATAAAAATTTACAACGAAAGCAAATAATGACAAAATCAAAATCAGCCACAGACAACTCAGTAACTCTCGAATCAACCGCAGAAATAAAAGAAGAACCCAAGAACTATATAAAAAACTATAAAGATGGGCCAGGAAAATTCTGCAGAAATCAATTTGGCTTATTAGATAACGTTGATTATGAATTCGCAGAAGATGGATCAGTAAACTGGAGATCAATGATAAAAGATGAGCATTTATTTCCGAACAAATCATGGTTTGATTTAAGAAAAAAAGATATGCCAAGGAGCGTAGTTGGACTGGGAGATCACCAACTATTAATAAAACTAAGCGGAATAAAAGAACTTGCAAAGCTTAGAGGTTTTCTGGATGTTTCTTATGACATAGTTAAATGTGAACAAGATCACGTAGCAGCAGTTTGCAAAATAAAATTTTTACCAAACTATGAAACAGGAAACAAAGCTGTTGAGTTTCAAGATATGGCGAACGCTACTCTAAATAACACCAGTAGCTTTGCCACAAAATTCCTTGAAACAATAGCTTGCAATAGAGCGTTTGTTAGATGCGTGAGAAATTTTTTAAACGTGCATATCGTAGGAGACGATGAAATAGATAAATCGAATAACAAGTCATTCTCTGGACAATCAAATTCATCCCCATCACTTACTCCCCACTCAATGATAGAAAACCTCGCCAAAGAAAAATTAAACTGCTCAAGCTTTGAAGAATTTAAAGTTTATCTCAGAGATTGGTGGAAAGATGGAAAATACAAAAACGATTCAGTGAAAGAATGGAATGACTTTTCAGATATACCTGCGACGCAAGCTAGAGTGTTAATGAAAGTTATGAACGACTAGACCGCCGCTCCAGACTTTCAAGCTTTTTTTCTAAAAATTCTATTTTCTTTTGTTGTTCCTGTATGGCTCCAACAATTAAAGAATTTATCTTATCATATTTAATTGCCTTGTATCCATCACTTCTGGTGACTACCAACTCTGGAGCAACCTCTTCTACCTGTTGAGCAATCAACCCGAGATCGTGACCTCTGTATGCATGCTGGCTAGAATTCCAGTCAAATTCTATAGCATCAAGAGATAAAACTTTATCGAGAGGGTTTTTTATCAAAGAAATATTATCTTTTAAATTCCTGTCAGAGGAAGAAAAAGAAATTACATCTCCTTGAACATTCAAATTAGAAAGCTTTTGGGTTTGGGAAGGATCGGTGGTTATAAAAAGATCAGAACTTGTATCGCTATCTTCCTCTATAAAGCCATTATGTATTCTTACTGCCCACCTTTGAGTCATGTCTTCCAGGTCCATTTGAGCGTCAAAATCTACATAACCAAAGTCATTTCCGCTGGTATAGTAACCGCCTTTCTTAGTGAGCCATGAATCATTAGGAAAGAAACCTGAAGGTTGAATATGCCTATTGCTACTTCCGCCAATTCTAACCTCCTCACCAAACATAGCATCATGAGCAACAGATAATCCTCTTTTTGCGAATATTGGCCCCCATGAATAAGTTCCGTTAAAGCAACCTATATTAAAAGTATTATCCTCAAGCTGAAGAGAGCCTGCGCCCATATAATCACCTATTGCATGGCAATTATATTTACCGCTAATAAAACTAGAAGAGCCTTGAAGAATTGAGCATCTCGAGCTGTTTATTATTTGATTATCTACTCCAGCGCCAATGAAATTATTATCATTATAATAATCACTGAAACCTTGCGTTGATGTTGGGGAAGAAGTTGTCATTTTTTAATTTCTTTCATTATTAGGGCACACTAATCGGTGAGTGCCATTGTTGAGTGCCAAAATGATACAACTTAATTTCAGAATTATCCTTTTTTAAAAAATACCATCCAGTATTGGCGCTCACTTGAGACGATCTGTAAAGCATAATACCTAGACCCAAAGAAAGCCCAGACTGCGCCAGAGAAAAACCTTCATCTTTGTACCAGAAATAAAAATCCTGAAAGTCTGGGTCAAAACCTGCCATAAAGACGTAAAACGAATCTTTATTAGGATAAGCTTTTCCATATAAACTATTATAAATTCTATATTCAGCGTCATTATAGATTTCACTACTTTGATCCGGAAAGAGGCACCACTTTAAATCGGTATGATAAACCCAGGCGCTTTGATTTATTCCTCGGTTATTTCCTATATAAAATACATTACTTAACGTATTCACACCCCAATCTTTTTTGTATGATGGCCACCAAGAGTTTTCAACCCAACCTGCCCGATCATCTACGAAATTAGCGCTTTTATTATACGCCAAACCTCCACCCCCATAGCCAGAAAAAGTTCCAAGAAAACCTGGAGAAAGCCAACCTTGTTGACCATCAAAAGCTACAAGCTCGTCTCCAACATTTCCTGTTTGCTGAATAAGGTTTTCGCTTCCATTTACTATAGTTTGCGAAGTTCCTCCGTCAATAATATTATGTATTCCTGCCCCAATAAGATTAGCTCCTTGATGCAGCTCTCCAGTATTTGGCATTTCGTTATTGTATCCAGCAACAATAGCAGAGAAATTGTCGCCCATATTATTATCAAAACCTCCACCTATAAAAGAAAACCTTCCACTTATATCATTTTCTCCCCCACCAACAATCGAGGAACCCAAACCTGATATCGAATTATTATATCCACCACCAATAAATATTGCGTCCTCTCCATCTATAGAATTTTTGTTTAAATTATTATTATCCCTACTATTAATAATCAATGATCCTTTAATTTCTACTCTATCTGAATCACCATCAAACCTAATAAAAGAACTTTCTCCCCCAACATCAAATTGAGGATTCGGGGGATTTCCGGTATTACCCAAGAAAAACCCAGTCACTCCATTTCCAAATTCTTTTCCAACAGTCTTTATTAATCCGCCATGCCCAACATATTCATTTCCACCATTTATATCACCTTGACCCATTGTAAGGGTGTGAGTTATCACAGCATCTTTCGATAATAATAAATCAGTCGCAACACTCTCAAACTCAGCGCCGAAACTCTCCCATTTTCCTGCAAGCTTATCGCTTGTAAAATTAACGCTAGTATGATCTTCTTGCGCTATCCAATATTTAAAAGAAGACAGATTCCCATCGTCATAAAAAACAACATCTCCTCTATCAGATGTTTCTGTTGCTCCTATATATATTTTATCAGACTCCCAGAGTCCCCTAAAAACAACTCCAACTCCTCGATTACCTATTTCTCCTTCGCCAGCGATAGACTTTGAAAAGGTTTGAACTTTATTTATTGGTCCAAATTCAATACCCTCATCATTTCTTCCTGTAATCGTAAAATCTATAAAAGCAGAATTACCAGTCATATTACTGACTGAGGAAGTCCTGCAACCATTTGAATCTAGCTCTAAATTACCCGCATCTATTCCGCCCTCAGTTTTTGCTACATTATATTTTGAAGCGTCGTTGCCTACATCAGCGATAGAAAAATTCAACTCGGTAGCACCTTGAAACACTTGAATACTTGTCTGGCCGCCGCCATAGTCTGAAACATTTCCATCGCTATCAGCAGTAAAAGAATGAGCTTCGTTACTTAATATTGCTGTTATAACGTCAGATCCGTCTTGAATACCATAAATTGTCACCTCATCTTCAGCCAGGATAGTCCCGCTTGTCCCGTTTTCGCTTATCTTTACCTTTATTTTTATTGGATCAAATATACCGTTAGGTGGGCTAAATGTACGGGTTGACCCAGTACCACCTAAACTGTAACTGTTATCCACCTCCCAAATATAAGCTACAGTACCAACCGTATTATGAGCTTCTGCAGTTAATGTAATACTTCCAGGATTTGGAGTTTTCCCTGCTGTATTATATTTCACAGCTTGCTTGCTTGCAAGCAAATCTACTTTTCTTGCTATTGTTCCATCAAAAGTTAGAGTTACATTTTGTCTAATTGAAAAAGTTTCTGCTAAGCCTTCGTGATTTACAACCTTAATAGAATACTCGAGATATACATTTGTAATTGTCAAGTCGGTCCAACCATTGATAGTTGTTGATGGTGGTGCCGATGTTGGACCTGTTTTAGTTACCGAGGTAATTACAGTGTCATTTGACGCATCTTTTACTGATACATCAGTTATATAAAAATTTTCCTTGGTGTTTCCGCTTGTTCCACCATAAGTTAATTCTTTTATTCCTTCAAAAACTTTTATTTCATTGGTTGTGGAACTAAAGTCAGGAGTATCTACATCGCCCGAACTTGAATTAGCTACAGGCACGTTTGCAAATTCTTGGCTTTGAACAAATGTTATAGCATTAGCGCCTTCTTTTATACCAAAAATTGTTATTTGGTCCCTAGCTTTTTCTTCAAATTTAGTCCCATCTAAAGAATCAAAAGCTTTACACAGTATTGTTACAGGAATATGATCGCTATCATAAGATCCGGGGATATCATCGTGTGTATAGGTATTACCTACTCCTGACTGAATTATATTAGAGTTAGAGAAATCGCCTGAATAAAATTCAAACTCAGGATTTGCATCAAAGAAATTTTCTGTATTAGCAGTTATTGTCACTGAATTTGGACCAATGAGACTTCCCTGAGAATTATACTCTATGGTTTGATCGGGAGCAGTAAGCTCTAGTTGTCTACCTTTTGCTCCTTCCTTTGTTTTCGAAAATGTATATACTTTAGAGAATACTTCTTGTTCAGTAGTGCCATAATATTGATTATCATAAATGTTTATGGTAATCGTTCCTTCGTCAACGTTTTTAGGTAAATCAGTTATTTCTATGATTGGATCGTCAACAGTGTCATCTACAATTCTAGCGCTTACAGTAGCAGGGCTTACGTCAAGATTGCTATCAATTCTATATGTGCCTACATTAGTATTTAATCCATCTTTATCATGAGTGTACTCAGTGTTTCCTCTAAAAAATTTAACTTTAGTTTGCCCAAGCACATAGTCTTGACTACTAGTGACGGAGCCATTTTCTTGAGCGGGATATGTATGATTTTCATTTGTTAGAAAAACAGTATACGAATCTTTACCTGGCAATGTGCCAAAGACACTAACAAAGTCTGAAGCAAGTTCTCCATCTTCATCAGATATTGTCAGCTTTGCAACAAAAGGAGTGTTATTGTAATATTGTAAAGCATTATCTGCAAAATTAGCGAGTTCGAAGCTATCGGTATTTGTGGTATTAGTATCCTTTGTTTCTTTATGTATTTCTTTTAATGAAGACGGCTCAAGGTTCACTCCTGTTTCAAAAAGAAACTCAATATTACCATGCGTATTATAAGCTGTAGCTTCTAAATTAAGATTTAAATTTGTATCGTTAAACTTACCATCATAATCATAAGAATATACTTGTTGTTGAGCTTTTAATTCTGCGTATACAGCAGCCGCTCCATCGGCTACAAAATTAATTGGAATTGATCTTTCAGTTGAGGTATTTAATCCTGATGCAGAAACAATAATTGTTGTAAGTTGCGGATCAACGGTATTAATCATTTGATTAAATCCACCATTTATTCCATCTACATTAAATTCCGCAGTAGCAACCTTAGGTTCTCCGCCTACAAAGTCACCATTGGTTGGATCATATTTAAATCCGCTTATATCGTATTTACCAGCAGAATCTGCGTCGCTATACTTAATAAATTCATATCCATTATTAGGATTACTGACTCTAAATCTAACTTGATTGCCTTGAACAAAACTATTTTGAAAAGACGCCCTAATTTCACAGGTTTGAGGTCCATCACTAACATATGTTCCATCAGACAATTCACTATAAAAGAAAGAATCAGGTGAAGCATCTAAATCTATAAATGTATATTCTTTACCATCAACTTGCTTAAGCTTTCCTTCTAATACAAGTTCGCCATCATCAAAGTGCAATCTTCCGTCGTCCGCCGCAAAAACGAAGCTTCCGTCTCCACTAACAACAAAACCTTTTCCAGTATCAGCAAGACCATCGAAGCCAGCGCTCCTAATTTGACCGCTACCCCCACCAAGACCCACCTGAATATCTTGACCTTTTATTTCTGCACTTCTAATTTTGTCTGCAGTTAAGTTATGAATTTTTGCATTTGTAATAGCGGCATTTTCTATGTGAGCACTACCAATCAATGCGTTAGCAAATGCGTGCCACATTGGAGAGGCTACGCCGTTTACATTTCTTGCTATTATAAAATCGCTATCATCTACTACTGCCGGAAGCTCATTGTCGGTACCCTGCCCCTGTCCAGCGGGATGATAATCTACAGAATCGTAATCTCCAGTAAAGACTACATTCCTGAGGGGATTATTTTTAGAGTCGTCAAGAGTTCCTCCTCCAGCTTGACCCAGCTTTAATTCTTCCTTCTTTTGGTCTTCAGTTAACTCTAAAGAACTTCCCGTAAAATAAAGAAATTTATCGTCTGTGCTACCTGCAGAAATATAATAGCCAGTTCCGTTATTATACAAATAATGACTTTCCCAAGATATAGACGAACTATTGGGGTCTTGATTTTTAAAAGGGTTATTAGGAACCAAAGCTACCGTATTAGGAAATGTTTTTGTTATATTTTGCTCAAAGTCAGCAATATCTGTAGTTTTTGCTTGTCCTAAAATTAACTTCAAACCCTCTACATTATCAGTATTAGCAAGATCGGATGCACCAGTAAAAGGCCCTTTATTTCCAGCGTGATCAACAGGTCTTACCCAAAAGTAACTAGTATCATTTACTTGTCCTCTATGAGTTATTTGTATAGACGGAGAAGATGCATCTATATCCAATACATTTGTAGCATTTACAATACCACTCGCAAAATCTTCATATTCAGTTGGAATATTATCTCCAAAGGTATATTGTATTCCATCAATTCTTCTGTATCCTGTAGCATTTTGCTCTTCTGTTAAAAAAGATCCATCAGAAAATTGTAAAAAATTATTAGGTTGCCCTGCTGATTGCCACACCTCATAGTAACTAATATCATTTGGAGCAGCATCAACCAAAAGATTATTTTGAATTTGAGCATTAGGCATATTCCAATTCAAGAAATAATTTTCAAAAGCAGTTTCGCCTTCTAAGTTCTTTACAGGTCCAGGAATTTCGTCTGTAGTAATTTTTATAGCGGGACCAGTAGGAGCATCTGGATTTTTTGAATGAAAGTTTTTAGGTAAAACCCAAACTTTTTCTATTGGATCTTTATCATCAACCGCAGTATACAATACTCCACTACCAAAATCATCGAAAGGTAATAATTTATAATAGTATCCAGTTATTTCCTCGCCCACTTCTGCGGTATCATCTACTATTTGAGTAATATTATCTCCAAAAGTTGCATCTCCTTCTCCCAGTACGGACTTAACAAAAGTAGAGTTTGTCTGATTAATTTCAGTAAATGGCAAACCATCGGAACCTGTTATCTCAAAATCAGGTTGATCAGATCTATATAAATTCAATAAAGTAGTTTTTTCTTGCCTACCTCGAATATAATTAAAATTAAATTTTACTTTTGTTACTTCGCTTTGAGAATCTACAGAAAAACCATTACTTGATATTGTTGGAGCTGGATTATCGCCAATAATTCTATCCGAAACAACAACAGTCCCGTTGGAATCTACAATCCCGACCTCAAGCCCAACACTTCTTTTTCCGCCTTCCGGAATACCAACATGCTTAAATACGACGTCGTCGAAACGATCATCTAACTCCCAAAAAGGAGTCCATTCTTCAGCAGAATAATCTTGATTTAAGCTAACTAACGGAGTTGTAGGAGCTAAGGTCGGATTAGAGACATTTCTCTTAAATACAAACCCTTCAGAATAAATATTATCCGTTAAAGGTTGACTGGAAAAACTGTCCGCAAAAAGAGAAAAGCTAGAAGAACTACCTGGAGTTTGTATGGACCATTCTGCAGATCCCTCACTCGGAGGAGTGTTGGATAAACCCACATCGATATTAGCTTTAAATAAAAACAGGTTCGTTTTTTCATAAACATGTCGCTTTTTCCAGTACTCAAAATTGGAGTCCGGAAAACTTAATATATTATTAGGCTCTATATCTCTTAAGCATTCAAATACAGAACCCTCAAAAAGAACCATTTCGCCAACAAAATACCTATCAGATGGAGTAAAAATGTTAAAGCCTACGGGAAATAAAACGACATCCCCCGCCTTATAGACAGAGGTTTCATTAAAAAGCCCTAGTGAAGAGCTCAACCCTGGGCCAAAATCTTGAACCACCTCAAATAACTTATCGTTATAAGAGACTATATCCGAAAAAGGAGAACCTTCTCTTTTGTAATAATCTCTCGAAGAATCCCAAAGTTCGTACACAGGCTTAATGTAAGGCTGCTCAAGAGAATTATCTAGATAAGCAGAAAACAATTTTTGATCAACTTCGCAATTATTAAGGCTTGAGCCGGGGGAATATACCAAAGACGGGTCAAAACTAAAAACTCCCGGCGGATAACCCCCGTTTTTATAAATTTGATTATTCTTTTCTCTAGAATACGAAAAACTTTCTATAATCTCTTCTGAAAAAATTCCAGACAAATACTGATCAGTGTGATTATCAAAAAGGTGGCCGCTTACTCCGATAACAGAAGGAGCATCTAAAACATTCGTTAAATATTTATAAGAGCTAATTGCGACAGGTAAACCATCTTGATCTTCAAACTTCCAATCAAAAACTAAAGAGTCTCCTCTCTCCCTAAAAGATAAGTCTCTAATTTTTATCGAAGAAGTTATACTTTTTAAATCTGAATACTGAGAGTATCTAAGGGCAAGCGAGCTATTTCCCCAGCTATCCTCACTTAAATTATAAATAGCCCCAGAACCGTAAGCGTCAAAAGGCTGAAAATCGTAATAATAAGAATAACCAAACAGCTGGTCTACCTCAAAAAAATCCAAGTCAGTATCCTCTTGAGAAGTTATATAAGGAACCTTCTCCCCAAGATCCTGCCAAAAATCAGAATTCCCAGGTTTCAAATTATCAGAACTAACATGATCCTGTATAGATTTATATACGTGACCATCCTCAAATACAACAAACCTATCCCCGCTAGCAATATACTCGTTTTTTAAAAAAACGTAATCAGAGGCCCCATTAATTGAAGCGTAATATTCCTGATTTAGCTCTATACTTGAAGAATCAAACAAAGCTTCGCCCTCTGGAATAGCGATAAACCTTATTCGGGTAGACTCAAAATCTGTATCTAAAGATGAAAATGCAAACGAGCATTTTGACCCATGCAAAGACTGGGAAGCGGTTAAGTTTGGCTCGTAGTTTACGCCCGTCAACATACCAGTGCAAGAATTCCCAAAAACATCAAAACCAACAATTTCAAAAGATACAGTCCTACTCAGGTTAAGCTCAGACTCTTCAAAAACTTCTCTACTTAAGTGAAGATTAAAATCTCTATAATAATTCAGTTTATCAGAAACTTCGTCGGTAGAAAGGTTGTTGCGTAAAGCGGCAGACGAGTCAAGGATCGAATCTTCAATAATTAAAGAGTCGGCGCCATTCTTAATTTTCACTTTAAAATGATCAAAAAACTTATCAGAAAGCAACTCGGAGCTTACAGGCGCCCCCTCAAGAGGGTGACCAGCGGGCGGAAGAAGATCCCAAGATAGCTTTATATCCCTTCCGATATATTCTGAATTTACTATCATTTTATCGCCAGGGTATTCAGGCGTATGTATAATTGTTTTTCCTACCTCTGAAATTTGACTAATTCCATCTATTTTTAGATTAGAAAAAGTAAAAGTACCATCAAACTCCGGAGGGCTAATATTTACAGTATCCTCTAAAAATGAAGATCTTATCCCTATATCACTTACAGCAAAAACTCTTACTTTGAAGACTCCATAATTACCCTTCAAGGAAATAACCTCCTGAACGGTATCACCTATATTACTAACAATGTCATTACCTCTACCCAATTCATACTGGAAAGAATAGTTATCTGAAGTCCCAACAACCTCGTACTTAGCACTTAAATCTAAAACCTTAAATTCGACGCCTAATGAAGTGGAAACCATAACTATTATACAGTTAAATCTGTTAAAATCAAACCTTCAGGAGGCTCAGGTACAGACATATCTGCTTGAGGGGGTATTGGCAATGAAGGTTTTCTGACTATACCCTTTTTATCTATGGCCGCAAACTTCGAAGGGTTATATTCTAAAGCTGATACCTTATACTTATTATAAGGCTCTTCATTAATAGACATTACCCGATACAACGCGGACTCATAAATCCTCTGGTTAATTGATCTGGCGTTTTCGAAAAAACTAATATATCCATAATTCTGCAAAGAAAAATTCTGCGTGTCCATTATTTGCTTTAATTGCGAAGAACCAATAAGCTCAACAATGTCTTCAGATATCCTAATAGTGTGCCAGGATTGAGCAATAATGCTTTGGTGAAAAGCCCCACTTATATTATCCTCAACACTATCGAAATTAACCGTAAAGTTTTGACTAAGATCCGCGTCATGAGAATTTAAAATCTTTACATGAACAGACTCCTCTCCCTGAATGGAACTTTCCGAACCAGAAGGAATAAACTCCAAAACCCCCACTCTTTTGAAATTTGAATTATCCAAGAAATTTTCAACAGATGCGGCAGTAGGAGTGGTGCTGGAATTAGATATTGAGTCTCTATAAGAATCATCCCAGCCTTTAGCAAAATCATCCCTAAATGCTAAAACATAATATTCAGCACCCTGAACAGGAACAGAAATAACCTCAAGATCAATATCGCCAATCCTGTAGTCGTCCGAAACTTCCAGAACTCCACCACTCTGCATATTATCAAATAAAAATATACAATAAATCTTTCCTTTTTCTGAAATTATAGGAGAAATCCAAGTTCCGTCTTCCGAACCTCTCTCTCCATCAGAAACAAGCCAGAATTCAACACCATCATTATAGTAAACATCACTCAACCAAATCCAACCCAACTCAAGACTCCAAACCCAACCGCTGAACAGTTCATTATCGAAAAAATTATCTATAGATATCCACCTGGCGTAATGAGAGGACAAAAGGATCCAAGATCTAGAGTGAATATAAATTCTACCAAATCTGGAAGATTGAGCCCAACCAAAACCTGAATCGTGCGTAACCCCAAGCTTGTTTAATTCCGCATCAGTAAAACCTATTCCGTCTACCCCCAAATCAACACTCCTTCTTTCAGAGTCAAAAAGCCCAGCAATAGAATAAGCTGAACCTGGGTCTATTTGCTCTATTGCGCTTAAAGTAAGGGGGGAAATCCCTTCGATATTTTCGGGAGAAACGAAATGCTTTCCTCCTCGATTAGACAAAGAGTCGAAACCTTGATCTACAATATTCACAACCGCCCCTCCATCTTCAAGAGACAAAGTAAAACTATGTCGGTTTACATCTTTAACAAAATAAGCTTTTTGGAATTTTCTATCGACAGATAGCCCCCCAGGAAGAACCCCAGAGGAAGAAAACCGAACCCTATCCCCGCTCTTTAAGTTATGGTTAAATAACTTAACCTGATTTAAGGTTATATCAAACTCAACCTGAAGCTTCAACATTAAATCCGTAAGATAAGTAGACTGCCCATCGGGACCAAAATCCTCTGGGTCGCTAGAAACATTAATAAATGCTGAAAACTTAAAGTACTGAGGAGTCTGCAGGGAATCAATTTCCTGATCTTGATCTTGTTGAGAAGATTCGCTTTTACTTCTTTTTTCTATCAAATCAAGATCAGTATTAATTGCTCCAGAAGCTATTGTAACCTCAATCCTGGACAAGGAAGGCTCTGACTCTATTCTTTTATCAACAAAGATGAGGTGCTTAATAATCTCTTTGCCAGCAGCGGTTGTTCTTTTTTTTCTTTTTAAAGAAAGAACCCTTCCGCTTTTATTTTTACCTGCTCGCATTTCGTCAGACACCTCAATAATAGAACCAGGAGCCAAGTATGCCGCCTCTTGACCGCACTCAAAAGACACCCCCTCAGTCTCTAACTGGGAGGTCATTAGCACCCACCTAGCAAACCTCCTTGCTTGACTCTGAGACGTAACTCCCATCGACATAATCTCGTGTTCTAAATAACCAGAAGACTGGGAAGCTTCAGCGTCTTCTTCAAACACAATATCCGGTTTAAAATTTTTTTCTGAATTATTATACCTGATCAAGACAGCGGTTATTCTTTTATTTTTGTAAACGCCAGAATACGTAAAACCATCTGGAGAAACATTTGAATTATTAAAAAGCATAGAAGGCTTCTTGAAGCAATCAATCACAGACGTGACCTTCCCATCTTGATAGGAAGTTATACCTCTAAACACAGAAGCTATAGAGTTTAGAATCTTTAACGAGTCAGCTCTTTCGGTAAAGTAAAAGTTTGAAGAAAACCTAGGCTCAACGACAGCATGATTTTTCTGAACAACGCAGGCTCCAATAGTATTTTTTATAATTCCTACCCCCGGCATATTATGCTCAAAGGTTGCTGAGTTACTTTCAAAACTAGGACCTGTAACAGTCAACTTTCGTTTCTTCCAGTCGCTAGAATGAATAACTCTTTCCTCGATCACAATTTCCCCCTCCCTAAAAGCGGACCTTTCTTGAGCTAACCTCCTTTGCGAAAGGGTTAACCCGCCTAACGAAAAAGAGTGTTGATGTATAAAAAACGCAATCTTTTTACCCCTAAAAGAATCTCCGTCCCCGAATTCATCTATCCACTCATCATCGGTAAGCGTAACGTTTTCTCTGTCTTGATCAAAGGAGCTCCCCGAAATATCTAAATCAAAAACGCCCAAATCATATTCATTTCCATCAAACACAATCTCATTATAAGTGCTAAACAGGCGAGGCACGCCATGTTTGTTTTCTATAGGAAAATCAGTCTCAACCAACTCATCGCAATATTTAGCGATCCTATAAAGCTGCCATTTGTCTATATTTTTTTCCTCCAAGCCGTATTTCCCTAGGCCGTACCTGCAATTATTCAACATATCAAAGTATACCCAAGCGGGATTATCTGTCCACACTTTATCTTTATCGCTTATGCTATATATAGATTCAGAGGATGATTTTTGACCCTTGAACAAGCCGTTCCACGGACCTATGTATTTTTTCGAAAACTCATCAAAATTAGAAGGGACCAGTACCCTTTTTAATTTCACGTGGAAAGTTCTAGCAGGAACTTTCGAGAAGTTCTTGGAATCGATACAAAAAGATATCAATGAGGAATTAGGGTATAAAAGTTTTTCGTTAATTACTTCGACGATATGCGCAACCGACAATGCTCTCTCCCTCCTCATTCCACCAACAGTTCCCCCGCTAACAGAAGGGTCCAACTCAGAACTGAGTTTTATAAAGTTTAGACTAGATACATTTTCCCCTAAGTCTATCTTAAGATCTACCTGGTAAGCTGATGTAGCAAGACCGTTAATCACGAACATCCCATCATTTTCCCCTGTTTTCTCGAGCCAATAAAAAGACCCACTGCCATTACTCAGGGTATTTCCTGAAAAGTCAAAACCCGAAGTAGGATCTTTTTTTAAATCGACCAAATTATACTTTTCATTATCAATTACAACCTCAATAGCAAACCTTACGTTCCAACCAGAGACTTCGCCACTCTGTTTATTGGTTTGAGAACCTTGAAATTTAAACGCGGCGATTACCGAAGATACGGAACTATTAGAGACTGAATGAGCGAACGCCTTAGCCCCTTGTTTCATAGCTCTTTTCGTTGTTCCCCAGAAATCTGCACTTCCCGGAGAAGTTGACGGGCCATAAGGGCTTGAGCCAAACATGACATTTTGATAATCAATTAAATATCTTACATCTGGACTCAAAAGCTTAGTCTCGCCATCTTCACCCAATTTTATTACAGGAACATCTTCTGTATCTTCATTTAAAATATAGTTTAGAGAATTATCCCCTTCCCCGCTAGATTTTGGAGTATTCTTTACTTGAACATTATTTAAAAAAATACCCTCTCTAAGATCTGAAGTGCTAAGGAGCGCTCCATTAGAGTTGGTTAATCCTAAAATTGGCCCTTCAGAGATAAGGTCAACATACCTCAACTTAACATAAGACTCTAAATGGCCGTTTTTAGAGTTGGTATATTTAAAAGTCTCCTGGTAGTGAGAAATTTCGGTAGAGCCAATAATCAACCTTCCGTAACCCAAAGGAACAGCGATTCCCTGGGCTCGCCTATTAGAGCTTCCAGAAAGAAGAAAAGACTTTGTAGATACTGGGTCTTTCCTATCGTCCTTAGGTTCAGGAGGCTTTGTTATTATAGCTATAGCTATTTGAACAGCCGTCATAACTATCATAACCTTAGTCATAACAGCTGCAGCTTTCCAGGCTGCTACAACGGCTGTTATAACTCCGGAACCAGCAACAACTGGAAGAACGTGAATTTCTTTAGAGTTAACAATTAAGTTAAAATTACTATCTCCTATAGAGTTATCAATTAAATCTCTTTCATTCTTTATGCTCGAAGGGTGCCTACAAACTATAGCGTAGTGAACCTCCCTCAATTGTTGATCAATGATATAATCAAAAAAACCTTCACAATTTGAGTCTATAGCTCGAAAAGCCTCCAGCGCACTATCGACGTTAAGGTCGAATTTTCGACCAAATTTCTCACCTAATTTTCCGTATAAAAAAACACTCTTCACCTTAAACCTTAATATACCTATACACTTATATTCCCGTATAAGAAAAACTCTTTATCCATTAAGCTATATATCAAGAAAGGTAAGCACAGTTCGTCAGAAATTTTCATATCAAAAGGAGTGGGCCTACAACTGGTTCTCGGGTGAGAGTGAAATATGCATACTGTATTATATTCAATTATAAGGCGATTATCTATTATAAAAAAATCAAACTTATTGTCACTCAAATTCTTTGCGGGTAAAAAATAAAACTGATCTTCAATTTTATGAATAATACCGCAAGACTCCTCAAGAGGATTAGACAATGCATACGCTTCTATTTCTTTTAATATTTTTTCATTAAAATCAACCCTGGACATTATACTTTTCTGTACCAGGAAAACCTCCAAATCTCAAACCTTCATAAGTTTGATCAGCCCTATTGTAAGGAATAAGGTCTAGCTTAGATCTACCAAACCTCTTCGAGCAAGATTCCAGCGTTTTAGAGCATTCATCTTTCAACCAGTACCTAGAGTCTAGATAAGGGTGATGCATAGACACATCCTTATGCTGTTTGTTACAAACAAAAACTTGAGGAACCCTTTTTTGGGGGTTTTTGTAAACTTTGCCTTCAATCATTACAACATCTCCGACTTCATATTCAGATTTATTTCGATCCCATTCAGCAATACTAGAATTCTTATCGGGATCTATATCGTTGTACAATACCCTCCCCTCTTGAGTCTCAATAGGTAAGCCCTTATAACCGCATCCAATAGAGCAACGATAGGTCCAGTTACAATAATCAGCCATCACGATCCTTGCAGGAACCCAAGACCCTTCAAATTCTAAAGCCGAGACAAGCTCAAATTGGATAACTTGTTTGTTTTCTGAAACTTTTTTATTTATAAAGTAAACATCGTCCAAGAGGTGGGAATTTGGATCCGCCGCGCCAAAAGGATTCTTCCCTTTTTCGTTTAAATTTTTATTTTGAAAGTTTTCATCATCAAGAAATCTTGCATAAGTCCTCTTTCTTGTGACTTGGCAATTTGAGAAATCTTGATTAGAGTGAGAGATTTTAGAAAATATACCTTCTGGATTAGCCATTGAAAGCATAGGCCTTGGAAGCTTACCGTCAGAGGAAGAATCAAAACCTTCCATCTTAATAGGTAAAGGTTGATACGATACACCTTGCCATATTACAGGATTAGAGTTGTTAATCATTGGGCAAAATCTATACTTAGCCTCAGCTCCGAAGTTGACCCCGTACAAGTCACTTAAATTCTCAAAATCTACCTGAAGATTAGAAAAATCTATCTCAAAAAAAGATATAAGAGAGTCAGGAATTAAAGATGTTAATTGCTTATTTAAATTCGATTGGGACTTACTCATAAATTTTTAATATATACACTTAATGAAGCTTCTTGAGGGCTAAATTGCTCACTGCTTTCTATAATAATCTTTGAACTATAATACGTATCTTCATTGGAAATTTCAATAGGCCCGGAAGATTCAGGCAAAGTTCTCGACTGAGAGGGACCATGATCGTTCCAGTGAATCTTACCAAATAAAGATTTACTAGTTTTATCTTTAAACTCTGGAGACCCTTCGATTATTTTAATCGCCTGCCCAACAGTAGTATTTCCATCAAAAGTCCAACCCCAATGATCATTCGTTTCTACATAGCTAGGAACCCTGTCCAACATTTTTTGAAACAAAGTACTAAGTGTATCGCTAGTATGAATCTTTAATTTGAATTCGCGAGAAAAAGAAAGTTTTTGACTCAAAAAACTTAAATAAGAGGCAGATAGATCTGAATATTTATTAACGTATGATTCGTAAATATCATCGCCGACCAACTTATAATATATTTGCTCGCCATCTTCGTTCACTAGGTAATTTTTTTCCTGCGAGAAACCTTCCCCATCAAAGACTATATCAATAAAACCAGAAGATCCTCCGGGAATTTCTGCTTGAGAATTGTTTTCAAAAAACTGCTCAGCAATAAAATATTCACAAAGGTAACGTTCGCCATCCTCATCTAAAACATCCCTTATTTTTCCTGTGTTATCCTGAAAAAAAGATTGCTGGCGACCATTTACTAACTTAGGAGTCCACTCGCTTTTTACTGTCCCGCTACCCTCCATTAATATAAAAAATTGCCCACCGTCTAAACCATCCTTAAATTTCTTATCAAGTTTAATTTTTGCCCCATCAAGATTAAAAGGTAAATTCTTATCACTCGGCAAGACGTAAATAAAAGACTCTGCAGAGGTGGACTCGGGAATAAAAGGGGGCACCAAGGAGTTAGAGCCAAGAATTTCAAAATGATCATCATTGCAAATAATTGAATGTAAAGTAACAGGTCCATCACCTATATTCTCCAACTTTAACCTATTCCTTATTCTTTGTTTATTATAACCTCCAGAAGAAAATTTATCCGAGAAAACCAGTGGAGACGAAAAACTTAACTCTCCGGGAGTATACAAAGGTGGAGAAGTATAACTGGATAAATTCGAAGAGGTTAAATTAAAAGGGAACTGCTCAAAAACAGCAGAAATGCTATGATTATTCTTAAAATTATAAACATGACTCCACTCCGAACATATAAAATTTTGAGGAGTCTCGTATGGAGCAGGAGGAGAGAATAAGAACGGAATAGATCCGTAATGACTCTCTAAAAAATGAAGAATGGCCCAAGCCTCCTCGTCACCCCTATTATTAAAACTCAAGTTCAGCGTAAGTAAATTATCATTAATACCATCTTTATACATCTGAATATAAGAGTTATCAACAGAGATTTCCTGGAGAGAAACTGAATGGTTTACCTCAAGACCCAAAGAAGGCTTCCAAAAGAAATCTCTAGTCCAAAATTCTTTATTTATTTGTTCGTAATAACCAAACTCACGAGAATATTCGCTCGTTTCACGAACCGGACTTCTTCCATTAACAGAAGAAGACTCATTCCAGTAATAATAATACTCATGATCTCCAGTAGAAAAAATTACATCATTAAGTTGATAATTTATATTTTCATTATAACTGCCAGGAGGCTTTACATACATACTTTCAGACTTATTAAGTATTGAAGTATTAAAATTTCTAAAAGATAAAGAAATATCATTACTGTTTTCGAAATTCAAAGAATGGGAAAATTCATTACAGTAAAAATCTTTAGACTGATTAGATATTGAATCGTACGGATGGAAGGTTGAATCCCCGCCCCACCTAAATCCAGACACTCCCTGAGAATATTTTAAGTTTACTGAATTTTCGTGTTTTTCATGCTGCCCCTGATGATTTTCTAAAAAATGAATAATTGCATTAGCTTCTCTGTTAGTCCTATTCTTAAAACTTAAATTAAAATTGCAACTTAGAGAATTAATAGACTTCGGCTGCGTTATATAATAACCATTACCAAATTCATATTTAAAATTATCGCATTTAAAATTAGCAGAAGAGCCGTAATCGCAGTCAAAAAAGAACAAATCCTTTGCCCATTTATCAGGGCTACTGCCAGGAGTAAAGTTTATCAAGGATAACTTTATAGGGTTAGAGGATTTCTCCTCGAAAGACACTATAGAGTCATTATCTGTTAACCCTTGAATTTGTATTTTTGAAACCTTTCCGTCTCCCAGTCTGTCAGGAACAGGAAAAGAAGGCTTAGATTGAGTAATAGTAACTCCATTGACATTATTATTTACTCCAGCAAGATCCCTTTTTATGCCGTACCATTTTTCGTTAGAAAAATTATAAATAAACATAGAGTTATCTTGATCGCCTTTGCTCAGATATAACCAACCTTCAGGCCCAAGCTCATTAGTAAATTGAGGAACCAAGTAAAGAAAACTGTTTGATTCGAGATCACTTCCTCCGATAAGTTCTTCACTAGCATAGATCCAATGCCCCGCAGGTAAGGCCCCCTCAGGAGTATTTCTTGAAAAAAACGTCTCTCTAAAAAACCACAACTTTCTCTCTGGGGGAGATAAGCTTAAGCCCTGCGGCAAAGGTGAAAGGTACAACCAACCAAGAGCGCTAGTTCTTATCCAGTTAGTTTCTTGAGAGCGCCAGAATGAAGTTAAATTTAATTCATTATCTCCACCTCTTCCAGGAAACAAGAACCAGCTTGATCTATACCAACCAAACCCAACAGTAGAAACATCAAGGGTTTGAAGAATAATGTCGCTATCGGGAATATTCTCAACGTTAGCTTCAACGTCTTTAATTAAAAAACTTCCATCATTACCATTAACAGAACCCTCTATTTTTAAAGTCTGACCCACTTGAAGTTCACTGCCGAGAGCTTCAGCTTCAGCAAGTTCATCTATTATATAATAAGATGGCTTGCCGTCAATTAACGGTCCGTCAGGATCAAGAGAAAATCGGTGAGAGCTCTCGAGAACCAGTCCCGCTCCGTCGGTAATATCCTCCTTTGCATAATAAAAAGAACTATCTCCAGTATTGTAAACAAAATCGAACTTTTTATAACTAGCTCCTTGTTCAAAATTACCACTATAATTCGAAATATGCCCAGCGAAAGAAGGAGGCTTAAATCCTGGATCAATATTCTCTAGTAACTGATCTATATAAAATGGAGATCCTGGGTATTTCATAATTAGCTGACTACTTCTCTGATTGATATGGAACCCATTGAGTGTTGACCCTCAGAAATGGATAAAGACTGATCAACAATTCTGCCGGAGCAATCAAACTTAGCTATCTGAGTATCCTGCAAAGAGTACAAAAAAGCAGAAGCATCAACCATTAGATCGCTATTTACGCCAGCAAGCCTTTGTTGAACTCCGTAAGAATTTAAAAAAGGAACAATTTCGTTAGAAGTTATATTCATTTTTTTTTCTATTCCTTCAACAGAAACCCTGCAAGGAAGAACTCCCGAAGCGTTAGTATTTACAGAGGTGTTTTCAGATTCTCTAACTCGATAATGCGTTTTTCTTTCCACCTTTATACTATAACTTAACTCGCTAATTTCAAATCTGCCCCCAACAACATCCTCCGCAATTGACGAACCAATTTTTAAATCCCCAAAAGATTTCAATCCGTGAGCAAAATCAACCTCGCTCTTATTAAAGGTGTCGGCAACACCCTTATTAGTTATAGTTCCGTAAATAGCGTAAGACGCTGAAGCCTGAATAACGCCAAAAGGAACAAGCTTGAAGCTCAAAGATGTTAAAAAAGCGTTGTCAAACGAGTACCTCCCAACTTTATTTCCGTTAACAGGAAGCTCTGACATTCCACTCTTTATATCGAAGATCCTATTTATGTTATTAGGGGAGCCGTCTTTTGAAAAAGTTTCTGCAGATATATAGAAACCTATATCCAAAGTTCCAGTTAGCGGCTGAATAGGAGAAAAGCCAACAAATTCAACTCCCGCTCCAGACAATCCCCTTTTATAATTTCCGTAAACTTTTTCAACAGCAAGAGATGGGCTCATAGACAAATTAGCAGAGTTGACCATTAAATCTTTATTACCTAAAGATATTTTACCGCTTTCAAATCTTAAAAAAGGGTCACTCATAATTTAAATACCTGTAAGTGTCATAACCTTTATATGTCAAAGATATAGACATCTCCCCCTCAACAGAAGAAGAAATAGATTCTCCCACGAGCCTTACGTTTCTTCCAAAAAAAGAATCAATTTCCAACCCTGTCTTAGAATCACTTATGATTATACTTACGTTACTCTTTGGGGCGGACTGAATTCTATCTTTTATTTCTCTTATTTCGTAATTATTTACTATAATAGTAACATTAATGTCTGTTTCTATTGGGTACTGAGTGTCAACTTGAACAGGTTCTAGATTTTTCACTGAAGCCTTTTTCCCCAAAGCCCAATCCTCTGAAGTTCCTTTTGGGATCGCGTATATAGGTTGAAGATTTATTGCTCGACTAAAACTAAAATCACTAACAGCGTCTATATTAAAATCATCAATAATTATTGATATAGTTGATTGGTCTGGAAAGCTGATTGGTGGATGACTACTTCTTATAAGTTTATTGACATCGTAAGTAGCTAGCTCAAAAGCGTCTTTTCCCAGAGTCAAAATATCCGAGGCGGGGAGCAGAAGGTTATCCTGAACAGTTGCAGAAGGAGCTAGGCTTGGAGATAGTTGTCTTAAATTTATATCCTCTAAGCTTAACTCTTCAAGTATTAATTTGGAAGTAGAATCAACAGATAACCCCGACATTCCGAGCCACCTTGAGCCAGAATGGTCATAAAGAATAGATTTATACTCGCCCAAAGAATCTCTAAAAAATTCAACCCAAGTATTCTGCATAATATTTTGTTCTGGAGAGAATAAATAAGCTACACCCCTCGAATTTAATAATTCCTGATCGGACCACATCCAAACCGGCGACTGAAAAGCCCCTCCACTCCCTTGCAATTCAAGAAAAACAGAAAACCACATTTGCTTGCTCGAGGAAAAATTAGACTCAGAAGTTTGAACGTAAACCCAGCCAAGAAAATTATTAAAGACCCAATAAGAACTTAAGGTATGATCGAAAACCCCGTTCACTTCCGGGCAATATGTAAGGCTATAGTTTAAAGACAAAGAGGTATTCTTCTTGGAAATAAAAAACCAATCGGAATAATACCACCCCGAGGAATAAGTGCGCAACCCTAAAGCCTCAACAAATCCGTACTGGATAAATTTAGAGTCCTCGGCTAGACCATTATAAGCCTGATCAGATACACTAAGAGTTTTATTTTTCCAAGACTCAAGCAGATTTACGTTTTGATCAATAAATTCTTCGCTAGAGCTCGTTAGGTAAACGTAATCCCCATCAAAACCTTCATTATAATTTTTTTTCAAAACAAACAACGAGCTATTCCCAGCCATCACCCCTTTTCCCAGTTCTCCATATACAGTTAAACTCGTCTCTATGGAGGGTATATCTCCCACAGAGCAAGATATCGAATACTGATTAACCCGAGCCTTAGTAAAACCGAAACCTTTCGAGTTATTATCGTATAAAATAACTCCACTGATTTCTTGTTCGTCAAATTTATAATTACCCAAAGAGTCCCGCTGAAGCAATGGGTCAGAACTTACCATTTCCCTCGATACCGAAAAGTTACCCTCTAGAGGCTTGTCAACTAGGGCATCAATAAAACCAACCCCTGCAACCTTAATTGGCTTTTCGGATATCCCATAATTAGCCTCCACACTCTGAACTCCCGATAAGGCAAAACCGTCAAGAATGACAACTTGTTCGTAATTCGAGTAGCTCATCAATCAAAAAGCAACCCTCCTGGACGCTGCTCCTGGACAATGACAGCTACAACTTGAGTTTTTATTTTGTCCGCAAACTCTTGAGCTCCGTCAGGCCCTCCATCCTCCGAATTTGGTTTTGCATCTTCAACCTGAGTTGCGTCTTCACCTGTGCCCTTTTTAATGTTGACCGATATGGAAATATTATTAGTGTTCCCTCCTGAAGATGTTGACTCAGCAACCGAGTTTATAGGGGAAACCTCTCCTCCGAATTGAAATTTTCCTGCATTTATTTGATCAAGCATTGGCTTACCAAGTTGACGAGCACTACTAGCCTTGATTACATACTCTCCTTCGCTTAACATCGCAGGAATTTGATCGATTCCAGATTTTCCTGCGATGTGTCCACCACTGGCATACTTACGAATTGGGCCTCCGTTGTATAATCGACCTAACTGGCTACTATAATTATAATCACCAAATTGAGAAAAATCTCCTACAGGGCTAGACTTAACGCCCGAAAAATCAAATGAGCTTTCAGGCATTCTTGATATAGTGTCCCTTCCTAGCCCCATTTTTGGCCCACTGCTGCCGCTAAATATTTTTCCAAGTGCAAATTGAGCGGCAACGCCAATAGCCATATTCATCAACTGCTTTCTTTTTGCTTTTTTAGCCTCCCTTCTTGCTTTTTCCATTTGACGAATATGATCTTCCTCTGAAAGTATTGATTGCATTGCACCTGTATCCTCGGTAAGTCCCACATTATCAGACTGAGCGTAAAAAGCGCTGCTCATCGCTCTTTTTTGGTACAACCTACCAGAGTCAAAACCTCGCCCTCCTCCAAAATTTTGGGCAAGCGCAGACCCTTGTTCTACAGGCGCCCCCATAGAACCCTCTTCTCTTTTTATTTTCCCCTTCGATAGTAAATTATTCTCCACAGCAGTTCTCAGAGAATCTTGACGTTTCTTTTTTCCTTCTAAAATTTTTGAAGATATACCGCCACCAATTAATCCAGCACTAAAAACTTCCCCGCCGCTAGCGAATTCAGGAGCGCGCCCTCCAGCGTTCAATCCATGCATAAATGATCCGCCGTATTTATTTACAGCCTCTCGACTCATTAAATATTCTCCATCCGAAACCCTTGCGGGAACATTTCCGCCTTTTGAGTAATTGCGGACATTACCTCCTTGAGAAAACCCCATGGACCCCATTGCTTGCATGACCATTTTTTGCATCATGGCTTTTTGAATCATACCAAGAAACCCAATCGCGGCATCCATTAAACCTTCTTTTATGCTTTTTGTGCCATTAATTGCGTCAACCATTGCGTTGGAAAGCCCATCAGCGAAAGCTTGCGGAATTCTTTGGCCAAGCTCGTAGTCCATCGTTTCAACTTGTTCTGCCATGCTTTTCATGCCGCCCGCCAACCCTCTACCAAATGCTCCAGATCCAGTTTCGTGTTTTCTTTTGATTTCGAGTCTTTCTTTCTCTTTATCTAAGAGCGCTTGCTCGCTTGATATTTGTTTATTTGTCTCTTTGGTTATGTTTTTTATTTTTTGTTCGATTTCTTCTAGTTTCTTTTTTCTTTCGGCCTCAAGTTTCTCCAGCGTATTCAGTGTTTCTAGGTCTTGGTCAGAAATTAACAAAGGCTCACTATAATCTTCTGCATCTTTTTTGTTTTGTCTTAAATTTTTGAGTTTATCCTGGTCAACCACTTGATTAGTTTTTTCTTTTTCTATATTTAGCTCTCTTATAGATCTTTCTTTATTTTCTTCGAGGGTTGTGATTTTAGATTCTAATCTAAATCCTTTCTCGGACATTGCAAAATCTTCCCTTTCCCTACCAGTTTGGTATCCTGGACCTACAGCATTTAACCTTTTTGCTGCGGCAACTTGTTCGGTAAACCCTCGGATTTTCTGGGAAGACCGAAGGCCTTCTGAAGACATGCGGTTTTTTCTTTCTAAATCTTTTATAATTTCAGCCCGACCTGCGAGTATACCATTAATCTCTCGCTCTCTATCTGCTTGGCTTGTAGAAACACCCTTCTGCCGTTCCGCCAGAGACAGTATGTTTTCCATTTTAGTTATTTCTAAAGATAATAATTCATTAATAGCCTTTCTTATTGTTGAATTTTCACCCGCTTCGCTGGCGATACTCTCTAAAGTAGACTTTAGTTCTTTTCCAGTTAACGAACCGACCCTCTCACTAATATCTTGAAAAGAGGACGTATCATTCATTCGAAGAGCTTTCTTTAATTCCCCCTGCAAAGGGTCGTTGACCTTTAATTGAGCTAATATACCTGTTCTTAATTGATTATCGGCAGAAGCTGCCGCATTAGAGTATGCTTCTTCGGCTTTATTTATTGCTTGAAGGTATTTGCTTTGGGCTTTTTGCTGATCGGTCATCAAGCTACCCATTAATTTTTCTTCAAACTTTAAGTTGTCAGAAATTTTCGAATAGTTTTCTTTTATCTCAAGCTGTTTTACGGCTGCGGCTTGTTGGGCGGCGATTTGAGCTTTTTGAAGATTAAGTTGTGTAATAACTCCTCGAGCTTGTCCGTTTTTTGAATTATTATATTCTTCTTCTAAGACTCCTTGTTCTCTTAATTTTTTGTTTATTTGAGATAATTCAGCCTTGCGCTCTTTACCAGAAATATCTTTAGCAGATTCGCCTTTCAATAATTTGCGGTATTCATCTTTTTGAAATAGAATGTCCTGTCCACCCTCTTCAAATTTAAATTTAAATTTATCAGCCTTTTCATTATCTAAAAAATAATCGACGGCCTGACCTCGGGCCTGTCTTCTCCCGGAGCCCTTGCTTAATAAACTTTGCCTTAAAGATTGAATGTTAGTGTACCCCATTGTATTCAAAAAACCTGAAACTCCCCGAATATCATCGTCATCAATATTGGAAAGATTGTAGTTTGGATCAGTTCTCTCTCCAGATGCATAGTCTGCCAAGTTGTAAGTTTTTTGCATTTTTGCAAATGTTTTACGATACGTTTTTTCTTTTCGGGCTCTATCTTCTTCAGATATATTTTTAAACTGAGGCAACTCTTTTGCCCAATTTGGTCCAAACAACTCATCCAAATTTATAGCTTGTTCTTCCTGAGACCCCATTTGATACAAAGTTTGACCCACGGTCATTTTTGGATCAAAACCTGCCTTGATTGCAGAGGTTAATCCTGCAGATTGAATATCTTTAGTTAATTCTTCTCCTTGAATAATTTTAGAAAAAGTTTGGGACGCAGATTGATATTGCGTTGCAAGCCTACGACCTTCTTTCTCTTTCAGAGCTTTTGTATTTTGCTCCATTGCATCATTCCAACCGTCAAATGCGCCGTACAAGGCTCCTGCGGCAACAACAAAAGGTGCAGCTGGACCCAAAAATGGAGCGACCATACTGGCCATCATTGCTCCTGTAGCTGCGCCCTGCAAGGCCCCTCCCGCTTGATAAGCCGTTCCTCCTTTTTCAGCTCCGCCTGACTGTAGGTAGCCAGAAGCCATAGATGTACCCATCATCATCATCATGCCGGACCCCGCAAATCTTTGACGCGTAGCTGCTCCCCTAGCAGTGGAGTTAGATATTGCAGCTAATTTTCTTTCAGCAGCAGCTCTAGTTTTCACCGCTGCATCAAGATCTCGGCTTGTTGCGGTTAATCTTTGTTGAGCACGATTGTAGGCAGATGTTCCCTGCTTCTGTCGACTTAATGCTTGTGTTTGTTGTTCTTTTGTTTTGGTTAATTTTTTTTCTGTTGCCGAGGCCTCTTTAATTGTTTTCGCATATTCTTCGCGAGATTGAAGTAAAGAATCTCTCTTAGCATCGTCCATTCTGAAACCACTCAGAAAGTCTCCAACAGCATAATTCGGCACAAATCCATTCGCACCAAACACATCACGCAAACCATTTGGCTCATCGTGTGTATTGGTTACGCCGAGGCCGAGGGGGTTTCCTTTGCCCATGAGTGCACCGTGTGAGCCCACGCGAATTTGTGAAACTGGAACACCAGCTGCTTTTTCCCTACCTATCGCATCAGATAATGGGTCAGCAAAGTTAGGAATATAGCCTTTCGCCATAGCTAAGTTTGAGATTCCCTCTCCGATCGATTTTGAATGCATGCTTGCAAGACCATACGCTTGTAAGGCTCGGTTAGACACCCCTTGTTTGAGTAGCCACCTGCTTAATTTACGCTTATCTTTTTTCGGAAAACTGTCCCATGTAAGATGTTCATTCATCAAGCCGTTGAAGTAGGGATTAGATCTTACCAGTCTTGTCATTTGCCTACGATCTATATTGCCAAATTTGTTTTTTCCAACCAATCCACCCGCGAGAGCTAGCCGTGCTGCGGCAAAGTTGGGGATGTGGCCGTAAGCCTTCTTGAAATAACCAGAACCTCTCCTATCTAAGCCTGCGTATGCCGCTCTGCCTCCAGTTTTATCTTTATAATCTTTATCTTTATATTCCCATGCTGCTCTGCCCCCTGCGAGAACTTGATAAAACTTTTTAGCAGCTCCTTGTTGTAAATTATTAGCCAAGTCAGCTTTTACTTCTGCTCCCATTTTTCCAGCCCCAGCGGGAGCTCCGAAATACGAAAACACCCTAGGATCATAAGGTAAATCTATAGCAGATGTATCAGTTCTAGCCTTATAATCCTTAAATAAATGAGACTTGAGAGAGGCTGCAATTGCGCTTTCAAATGTACTTCCCGCAGCGCCCTTAAAGGCGCCTTTATTAAATGTTTGCTCGATTTGCTTCTTATTGTAAGGCTTTAAATTTTTCTCTCCCCCAACAATTCCTTTGGCAATATCTAGGGCTTTATTTGCTGCAGCTCTAGTAATTGCCTCTTGTATTGCTGGTAAATCTGATTTACTTTTTTTGTCTTTATCGTTTTTATCTAGAGAATAATATGGAACATCTACTTGGTAATAACCTGTAGTTCGCTTTGAAGCCAAACCTGCACTGTTTAAAATTTTTGTCCCACCTTTAGGGTCTTTTCCTATAAAAAATTTAGATTCACTATCGCCAGAAGAGTCAGCTGTTAATAAAATTAAAGAAGAGTCTTTATTGAGATCTCCCAGTTTTTTAGAATTAAGATTTC
>JGI20157J14317_10000355_pt1 | contig 51169 bp, 36 predicted proteins | sample COG_07_FD_14317 | JGI IMG/M metagenome (IMG submission 14317)
GGGAGTTGTGCACCGTTATAAGTACCATCCCATCCCGTTCCTGACGGGCTGATTTGCTTGAGTAGTTTTCCATACCTATCAAAGATATAAATTTTTGCATTAGCTTGGTTGGCAATTCCAACAATATTCCATGTATCATTATAACCATCTCCATTTGGAGTGAAATATAATGGGTAATCAATCACATAAACCACCACCTGTGCTTCTCCACATCCATTTAAATCTCGAGCTGTAACCACATGTTGTCCAGGTGTAACATCAATAAACATGCCTGAGTCACCCCAAGGTCCTTGGTCTAGACTGTATTCATATATCCCTTGACCTGTAGCAACCGCCTCTATGACATGCGTGCTAGCAAAGGCGGCCGTGCTCACTTGCGCTGTTAGAAGTGGTGGTGTGCTTTCAATTACCGTAAACACTTCTACTGGTGCAGCACACTGCGTAGAGAGCGTTGCATCAAAGACCTCTAAGGTGTAATTACCACCCTGCAAGGGCGCATAACTAGAGCCTGTTCCTACAACAGCCCCCGTAGCATCAGACCATATAAAGGTATAGTCAACTGACGAAAGGCCTGTGTCTACCTCTAGAGGTGCTAATACTTCCGTTCCATTGGTGTCTACACATAGGATATAATCCGGATCAATATCTACTATTGGGAGCGGGTTAACTTCTAAAGTTACCAAAGCAGTCTCATAGCAGATAGAACTATCCACTAAGCTTCCTGTAGCATCTAACACCTGAAGGTCATTATCTACTCTAGCGATGATCACCTGAGGGTTAATCCCATTTTCATAAAGTGTTGGTAAAGCATTAATCCCTTGGTCGGCATCCGCCTGGCTTGGATAATAGCTAACCGTGTAGTTTAATGGGTCTTGTCCGTTTAATACCAATAAATCTTGGGTTGATAAATCAAACTGAACGCGGTCATTCGTTGGATCGCCATCGGTTTCTACATTATCATCACATAAAACATAGACCTCTAATGGAGCGCTTGCCTGAGCGGCCTCATGAACCTCTAGAGTGAACTGTAATTGAGTGTTTCTACATTCTGTATCGGTATTAAATACACTCACATATATGATTTCAGGGTCGCTACTATTCGTGTAAGGGCTTCCTAAAAAGTTCATGCCGTCTTGGGCGTCCGCTAAGGACGTATGGTAAGTTACTTCAAAGATAGAAGGATCCTGACCTGCGAGTATTAAACTGCTCTGTGTGTTTAAATCAAAGTCAAAAACGTCGTCTGTATTAAGCTCACATGCAATCATATCAGCTACTGCAGTAGCGTTTGGTAATGGAAGGACTATTATATCAAAATCAACAAGAGTGTAACAACCCGTTAGATCATTAGTAACCCGAACATGTATTGTCTGTGCTGGCGTCTCTATATTAGTATATGTCTCTGGAGCTGTAATCGCATCCTCTCCAGCCTGGGCATCTTCCAAGGTTTCATGATAGGTCGCTGAAACTCCCAGCTCCCCATTAAGAATGAAAATCTCCTCAGTAGTTAAATCAAAGACCTCAAAACCATCTCCGCTATTGGTGTCGTCACAAAGTTCTAAATCCATTGGATCTGGACTTGGAGTGGGATTGGGAAGAACCCGAATAGTTAAAGTCGTAAGGTCGTAACATCCGGTGTCTAAATCGGTCACCCGTACATGTAAGGTTTGTGGATTTGGTGCGGCAGTGCCTATTGCTTGGTTGGTATAAGCCGTCGGATCTGCTATGGCATTAGTAGCCGATTCAGCGTCTACAAATGTGGTGTAGTAAACCACCTCTAAACTACCATCACCCACAGTTATCTCAGTGTTTTTTAANGTTAAATCAAAAGACGTAAAGGAATCNGCAACCGCATCATCACAAAGTGCTAAGGGTGTNGGCTGTACAATCACTGGTAACGGATTGACAATAAGCTCTAGACTGGTTAGTTTCTCACAGCCTGTTACCGGATATTCTACTCGAACCCATACCGTTTGTGGATTGCTAATATTACTGTAAGCTAATGGAGTGCTTATCGCATTACTTGAAGAGGAAGCATTCGCTTCGGTTTCATAAAAGCTAATCACAACATCTGATAACGCTATACCATCAAGCAACTCTACAACACGATCGCTTAAATCAAACTGTACAACCTGGTCAAGATTATCATCACAAAGTTCTAAAGCCGTAGGAGTTATTAATTGTGGTGTTGGAGATACATTTAAAACCAAATCTATAATCGTAGCACAATCAGTGACCACAGTAGCACTTTCTACGCGAGCATAGATTGTTTGAGTGTCTATAACAACATTGTTGTAAGGACTGGAAAGAGCATTAACTCCGTTCTCGGCATCAGACAGCGTTTCGTGATAGGTCACAGTGACCCCTGTGGCTACACCGGTAATCAAAAAGTCGGAGTCTGTTAAAATAAAAGCTCCATAACCATCATTGTCAGGATCACAATACTCCATCGGAGGAGGGGTGTTGGCTACAGCCGCCTGAATCACTCCCAAATCTAAGGTCGTAGTTGTAATACAACCAGTTGTAATATCTTGCCCTCTAACAAAAATAGTTTGTGGGTTACTGATGTTTGTGTAAGGAATTGGTAAAGGATCTATTCCAGCATCAGCTGCCGATTGGCTTAAATAATAACTAATAGAATAATTAGAATTACCCCCTCGAATCTCTTCGTCTTTAAGGCTTAAATCTAAGACTGTAAGACCATCTGGAGTCCCATCATCACAAACTTCTAAAGGAGATGGGCTTACTAAAAATGGTAAGGGATTGACAATAAGTGTAAAACTACCGCTTGATCGACAGCCTGTAGTTAAATCTGTTAATGACATAAAAAGAGGTTGTGGACTTGAAGTGTTTTGGTAAGGACTTACTAAAACATTATTACCCGNATCCGCATCCGCTTGATTAGCGTAGTAACTTATACTCGCATTTTGTCCGTTGATAATCTCTATATCCTTTGTACTTAAATCAAATAGCGTAAATCCATCAAAATCGTCATCACATAAAACATAATCTGTAATCGTTGGAACAACTGGCAAAGCATGCACCTCTAACCCTAAAGTTGTGGTAGCATAACAACCTGTAGCAGTTGTCTCTAACCTTATGAATATCGTTTGTGTATCGACCTCTGTACTTGTGTAAGGACTTGATAAGGCATTGCTATCCGTATCCGCATCTGACTGACTCGCATGGTAACTAACAACCATAGCTGTTTGACCGCCTAAAACAACCAAATCAAGACCAGAGAAATCAAAGCTAGCAAACCCGTCAAAGTCGTCATCACAAACCGTTTGTAAAGTAGGAGTAATTGGAACTGGCAGTGGATTAACTACTAAATCTAATGGCATTATACTATAACACAAAGTAATCATGTTCTCTAAACGGATGTAAATCGTCTGAGTATCTTGAGTTGTATTTAAATAAGGGCTCGACAATGCATTACTATTAATGTTAGCATCCGCTTCACTAACGTGATAACTAACCAGTATATCCGATTGTCCTCCTAAAGCCTCTGTGTCTTTATCCGTTAATGTAAACAACCCAAAGCCATCCGCATCATCGTCACAAACATCTAAAGAAGTCATAACCAATGTAGAAGGTAATGGATTGACAATAAGTATAAAACTTCCCGTCGCACGACAACCCGTGGTTAAATCTGTTAGTGCTAGATAAAGTGTTTCTGGATTTGACGTGTTTTGGTAAGTATCCGTTAAAATATTTTCGTCATTGTTAGCATCCGTTTGTGTTTCATAATAACTTATACTTACATTTTGACCGTTGATAATCTCTATATCCTTTGTACTTAAATCAAATAACTCCTGTAAATCCCCTGAACCTGTGTTATCACATAAAACATAATCTGTAATCGTTGGAACAACTGGCAAAGCATACACCTCTAATCCAAAAGTTGTGGTAGCATAACAACCTGTAGCAGTTGTCTCTAACCTTATGAATATCGTTTGTGTATCGACCTCTGTACTTGTGTAAGGACTTGATAAGGCATTGCTATCCGTATCCGCATCTGACTGACTCGCATGGTAACTAACAACCATAGCTGTTTGACCGCCTAAAACAACCAAATCAAGACCAGAGAAATCAAAGCTAGCAAATCCGTCAAAGTCGTCATCACAAACCGTTTGTAAAGAAGGAGTAATTGGAACTGGCAGTGGGCCAACCCCTAATTCTAATGGCATCGTGCTAAAACACAATGTGTTTGTGTTCTCTAAACGAATGTAAATAGTCTGTGCATCTTGTGTCGTATTAACAAAAGGACTCGCTAAAGCATTACTGCCCACATCTGCATCCGTTTGATTAGCATGATAACTCACAATTATATCTGTTTGACCATTTAAGGCCTCTGTGTCTTTATCCGTTAATGTGAAGGAAGCAAAACCATTTGTATCATCAGCGCAAATAGTTAGAGGAGTCATAACGACCGTAGAAGGCAATGGATTAACTATAAGCTCAAACTCAGTAGTGCCGTAACAATTTGCTGCACCAGCTTCTTTAACACGAACATAAATAGTTTGACCTGTAGTAGTATATGGGCTTACCAATGGTAAATCTCCTGTGTCTGCTTGATTCTGAGAAGAATGATAAGTTACCGTAAATGTAGATGAGTCTTGAGCTCCTAAAACTAAAGCTGTTTGCTGTTCTAAATCAAAGATCCCTTCTAAGTTACCTGTGGTATCACAAGAAGTAAGATTATTGGGAGCCGTAGCGGAAGCCTGACTAGTAACTATTAAGTTAAAAACAGGGTTTTTCGTAGCAACATAACAGCCTTCACCTACGATACTCTGTACTCGAATATAGATTGGCTGAGAATTGGAGATATTATTATATGGACTTACTAGGTTATTCTCTCCTAAATCTGCATCATTACTATTGACGTAGTAAGTTACTATGAATTCTGATGAAACCTGGGTTCCTAAAATATCTATTGTTTGTTGTTCAAGATCAAAAGCTTCAATTCCATCATTAGTAATGTCGTCACATAGGATTAAATCGTTAGTTGGGAAAATTTCTGGCGCATCTAGTAAAATTAATTGAAATGTTTCTATTTCGAAACAATTTGAATCAAGATATTCGAATCGAAGAAAGACAACCTCTCCATCAACTCCTACGTATGATGATGGATTTGCAATTAAATTGGTATCGTTTTCGGCATCAACCTCTGTATTGTGAAAAGTAACTACAAAGTTTTCAGGATTGGCATTAGGAGCTAGTACAACTGCTTCGTTTGTTGTCAAATTAAAAATAGCATCTGATGAGACTGGATCACATATTGACAAGTCGTTAGGCAGATCATGTACAAGTTCTGGCAAAACATCTACACAAATTTCATCAGAATATTCACAACCAAAATTATCCAAAACAGTATAGGTATAACAAAACTCACCATCTGAATCCGGTGCAATGGTGAGGATGTCTCCATTGATTTCAACAATGGTTGGCTCGTCTCCTTCCCAATATCCAGAAACAATTTCTGGAGTAAAGGATAAAGATGTAGGAACAATAGAAGTGTCAAAATTTAAAGTCCATGAAAATAAGTACCCATTATCAATAGGGATATTATCTGTTATGGTGATGCACCAAGTCCCATTTAAAGGACTACCAATTAGCTGGTTAAAGGATTCTACAGGTAAATAAGTTCCTGGTTCAATAGAGTTACTTACAGGATCACCAGCTTGAATAAGAGGTCCATCAACTAAATCTGTGGCTCCATCCATTGAAAAACAGTAATCTGCACCAACACCAGGATCTGGATTGCCGTTGTCACCACCAAAAGGATCAATTGGAGACCCAAGGTATGTACTGTTACCTGATGGGTATTGATGTAAAAAAACCTCTTGACCGTTGGGGCTAGTAATTATTATATCTAAATCGCCTAAGTAAGAGTGTTCAATATTCAAACAAATATCCTGCAATTGGGTTATTAATTCTAAGGTTTGATCTTCATCAAAACAATCTACTACAATACAAGTTTCATATGACTCTCCATCACCATCAGGCAAAAATGTAACATTACTTTCTGGAACTGTACATTCATTAATGTAAGGAGTGGGAGTAACAAGTGGTGTAATAGTTGAGGTATCACCATAACAAATTGGATTGACGGTGTCTTCAGTGGCTTCAAAAGTAGGTGTTGTACCTACCTGAATGTACTGATTAATTCTATTGTCATTTTTACAGCCTTCTGGGAATACGGATGTATTCGTATCCCAAATATTTAAATTAGCAATATACACACCTGGTTCGTCAAAAGAAAAGGTTACAGTTTGACCACTAACTGTAGTCCCATCTCCTATTTCCCATTGGTAAGCTGCGCCAACTCCTCCTCCAGCCTCTGAGAATTGCCCACTTCCACTCAAAGAGATTTCTTCTCCAATACATACTAAAATAACACCCTCGTCATTAAATGTTGGAGAAGCAGAATCTAATTGTGCAACGATAGTCTGGCACTCTGCAGGAGGATCAATACAGGATATAAAGGCCAACCAGCCTGTACTTGTAATAGCCTCATTACTGGTAAAAACAATGGTTAGACAGCCTGATGTGTTGGTCAATGTAGCTGCTATAGTTCCAGGGCTATTAACTCCGGAATACTCACCAATCAAGGTTGCAGGATCAGTAGCATCTGAAGCATTGTAAATGCTCATAATATCAGTATTGTTTTGTGTGGCAAATTCGGTAAACGCTAATTGTGAAGATTGTCCAGCATTTTCTGGACAAATAGTGAACGTAAAAACTTCATTGTTACTGTAATTCCCTGGATCTGGGTCAACAACAGGACCGCCAGAGTCATAAAAAAGACCATTACAGGTTGTCACGGAGTCGTTAGTCATTAGATATTGAGGAACCTCAACACAAACGGGTACTGTCCCTGGCTTGAACTGATCTTGTAGAACCCCAGCAACATAATTATCTACTACATCTGTTTGACCCTGAGAAAACATATATAGGCACGCATCATTTCCATAATCCATATAGCTCATGGTGAGTGCAAATTCCCCTGGGTCACATCCAGCAATTGAACCTGGATCTGGACAACCATAATTAGCATCAATAATATTTGGGGTGTCCGCAATTCCATCATCAGAGTCACATGACCCAGAAAAAGGATGCTGTAACTGATAAAAATGCCCAAGTTCGTGTGTAACTGTCCTTCCAAGATTGTACGCCGCCTGAGGTACAATTCCAGAGTCTACGCATCCTGCTCCAGAACCAAAAGCACCAAGATTAATCACAACTGATTGACCTGCGTTGATACTTCCTCCTAAGGGAGAGTAACCCAGTAGCCCAGCTCCAATATCCTTTACTAAAAAATTCATGTAACCTCCCCAACTAGGGTCTGAATCGTTTCCACCTCCGAAGTCGTATCCAATGGTAACTGCAGGACCGCCCTCAACTAGGTCTTCATCGGTATCTTCAGGGTGAAATGCTGTTGCAATACAAAACTGTATATTGGCGACACCATGGTTTACGCCAGGATAAAAACCGCTTGCAGTTGCCCAAAGATTAGCGTCCGGGTTCGTGGCTGTAAAATCTCCATTAAGTATATCAATTTGATTTTGCGCTAACGCTTCTAAACAAGCCCGATCTGACTCCAAACCTGCCGGAAAATGTACTGCTACCGGAATGACAATAGGATCCATTAAGCTCTGTCTAAACTCAGAACTTAAACTTCGATTCACTGCCGTTTTAAACTTTTTTTGATTTAGTTCCCATTCACGTGCAAAGTCAGGATCCTTCATCATTTCAGCCATATGGGCTTCCATTCCACATTCACGATCTTGAGCAGTAACGTTAGAAACACAAAAAAGCACAACTATTAAAATAAATATTTTATTTCTCATAACTAGTTATTGTGTGTTTGGGGTTTTATTATAATAAAATAATTAGAGTCGTCTACTCGAAACATTTGGAAGCCTGGTTTGTGAAATTCAAAGTCATACTTCAAAGGGTTGAAGCTCATTGGGTTAAAAACGGCATCTCTTTTAAGTTTTGAAACAAAAACATCAAAAATAGGTACCTCTGAAAGCATCGGACATGGCTTGTGTTGTCTTGGATCGAGAATTTCTTTTACCGCGACCCTGTTTCTTAGAATTTCTTTGATTGCCAAAACTCGGGTTGGCCGATCTAAAATTTCGGTCTTTAAAAACGCTCCATATACAGTATTGAGTTTATTTAATTCTTTAGAAGTAAATTTTGAAGACGTATTAGTATTAAAAACTATTTGCGGAGCGGGATTGCTCTTTTTTGTTTGTGAATGACTCTTGAAACAAAAAAATGCAAAAAAGATGAGATAAAAAATGTTTAATTTCATTTTATAGGCTATTGGTTTGACACTACAACATTTGTTTAGTTCAAAAAAATAGGCTTTATTAAGTCAAATAAAACATGGGGGTTGAAAAATAGTGATTTTTTTATAATTCTCCATAAAAAAAAGAAATTATTACTCAAAAATAAAAGCATCAAACAGCGAATTTAATTATCTTTGCGTCAGTTAATTCATAGACAACTTTATTCCAAATTTCTAATGGGACTGAAAAATAATATTGAAACGTTTGACTCTCTTGGGGATAACCATGTGGGTACTTCATCAGAAACGCCCATGCGCCCGGACGCATTCAAACTTAGCGAAGATGAAAAAATAAACATGATTAAACAAGATGTTCAACACATCATGGAAACTCTAGGGCTAGACTTGTCAGACGACAGCTTGAAAGGCACTCCTAACCGGGTAGCAAAAATGTTTGTAAATGAAATCTTTGGAGGGCTTGATCCAACAAAAAAACCGAAGGCATCTACTTTTGAAAACAAGTACCAGTATGGAGAAATGCTTGTTGAGAAGAACATTACCGTTTACTCGACTTGTGAACATCATTTTCTTCCAATCGTAGGAAGAGCACATGTCGCCTACATTTCAAATGGAACTGTTGTAGGGTTATCTAAAATGAACCGTATTGTAGACCATTTCTCAAAGCGTCCTCAAGTTCAAGAACGACTTACAATTCAGATTGTTAAAGAACTTCAAAACGTATTAAACACAAAAGATGTGGCTTGTGTCATTGATGCTAAACATTTATGTGTAAACTCTAGAGGTATAAGAGATATCGAAAGCAGCACTGTTACTAGTGAATTTGGCGGTAAATTTAAAGAGAAAGAAACTAAAAGAGAGTTCTTAAATTACATACAATTAGAGACCAAATTTTAATCCTCTAACCATGGGCAAATACACTTCAAATACACTTCAAATTTACAACACTCTTTCAGGCAAAAAAGAGGTATTTAGCCCTATAAACAAAGGAGCGATTGGAATGTATGTTTGTGGCCCCACGGTATACAGTAATGTTCACCTAGGAAATGTACGAACATTCATGTCGTTTGATATGATTTTTAGATACTTTAATCACCTTGAATACAAAGTGCGTTATGTTCGAAATATTACAGACGCTGGCCACCTTGAAAATGATGCTGATCAAGGCGAAGATCGCATTGCAAAGAAAGCACGTTTAGAACAAATTGAACCAATGGAAGTAGTACAACGCTATACTGTTGATTTTCATAATATTCTAAATACCTTCAATTTCCTACCTCCAAGCATTGAACCTACAGCTACGGGACATATTATAGAACAAATAGAAATTATTAAATCAATATTAGATAAAGGTTTAGCATACGAAGCTAATGGGTCTATCTATTTTGATGTACTAAAATATAATGAATCCCATCATTATGGGATATTAAGCGGCAGAAATATTGAAGACCTAATACACAATACGAGAGTACTAGACGGTCAAAGCGATAAAAAAAACCCGCAAGATTTTGCCCTGTGGAAAAAAGCAGAACCCCAACACATTATGCGTTGGACCTCCCCTTGGAGTGACGGCTTTCCTGGGTGGCACCTAGAGTGTACTGCCATGAGCACAAAGTACTTAGGGGAAAATTTTGACATACATGGTGGTGGTATGGATTTGAAATTCCCTCATCATGAGTGCGAAATTGCTCAGGCCAAAGCTTGGCATAATCATAAACCTGTGAATTACTGGATGCATGCAAATATGCTTACTTTAAATGGTCAAAAAATGGCTAAGTCAACAGGTAATAATATTTTACCTGCTGAGATTTTGAATGGCAACACAGACAAGCTAACCAAAGGCTTCTCACCATCTGTGGTTAGGTTTTTTATGATGCAAGCACACTACAGGAGTATTTTAGACTTTAGTAATGATGCCTTACTAGCTTCAGAAAAAGGGTTTCTCAAACTCATGGAAGCAGTGACTTCGTTGTCTAAAATTGAGGCAACTGAAGTTGTAAATGATTTTGATGTCATTAAATGGAAGTCTAATTGCTACGCTGCAATGAATGATGACTTTAATACGCCGATTCTAATAGCAGAACTTTTTAGTGCTGTGAAGTATATCAACCAAATTAAAGACAATAAAGCAAGTATTAATACCTCAAGCTTGGCTGTATTAACAAAAACAATGCAGCAGTTTGTGTTTGATGTTTTAGGTCTTAAGAACGCAACTTCAAATGACCAAAACTCCAAACTTGGAGAAACAGTAGGATTGCTTATTAAAATGCGTAATGAGGCGAGAGCTCAAAAAGATTTTGCGCTTTCAGATCAAATTAGAGATGAGCTAATTAAGATTGGTATTCAGCTTAAAGACGGCAAAGACGGCACAACATTCATATTAGATTAAAAGACATGAAAAAGATTTTGATAGCGACTTTGTTATTTATAATCAAGATGTATCAAAAACTCATTTCCCCTTTTTTTCCTTCAAGTTGCCGATTTCAACCTACTTGCTCACATTACACTAAAGATGCCTTGCTATCTCATGGAATCGCTAAAGGAAGTTATTTAGGAATTAAACGAATTTTAAGATGCCATCCATGGGGAGGGTCTGGTTACGATCCAGTTCCTAAAAAATAGAGATGTATTTAATCCGATTTCGTTAGGTTCTAATTCCACCTCAATTTTCTATATTTACAATCTAAAATAATAACTATGTATTTTCTACAAACTGTTTGGGACCCTACATCTGATGGCATTGCTATTTTTGGAGACTTTAAAATCCACTATTATAGTCTCATGTGGATGGCTGCTTTTATTACTGGCTGGTATATAATGAAAAAGATATACAAAAATGAAGGACAATCGGAAGAAAAATTAGACGGCCTCTTCATGTATTCTGTTTTAGGAATCATGATTGGTGCTCGTTTAGGACATGTCGTATTTTATCAATCCGAATTATTTAGAGAGGATTTTCTTAGTGTCTTTCTTCCTTTTCGTTTTAGCGGAGGATTTGAGTTTACTGGGTTTCGAGGCTTAGCTAGTCATGGCGCAGCGATTGGAATGATTTTATCAATGTATATTTATAATAAAAAGATATTAAAAAAATCTGTTCTTTGGATTCTTGATCGCGTTGTTATTGCCTCTGCTATAGGAGCTGTGTTTATTAGGGTAGGTAATTTTTTCAACTCTGAAATGATTGGAAAACCCACCGAGGAGGGGTTTCCTTTGGCTATAATATTTAGACAGCTAGACAATATACCAAGACACCCTGGGCAATTATATGAAGCATTTGGTTATGTATTTGTATTTCTAACACTCTTCTTTTTGTACTGGAAAACAAAAAAGAGCGCGCAGACAGGATTCTTGTTTGGACTTTTCTTAGTACTTTTAATGTCTGTGAGAGTGATTGTAGAGCAGTTTAAAATTGCACAAATTGACAGCAGAGAAGACTGGGTTTTAGGTTTAAATACAGGGCAGGTATTGAGCATTCCTTTTTTACTTATAGGGCTTTATTTCATGTTCTTATACAAACCCAAATCGAAATAAAAACTAGAACTATTAGTACAAAAAAAGCCACTCAAATGAGTGGCTTTTTTTAATATAACAATGAAATATTATTTCTCCTTTTTATCTAAGCGCTTTAGCGTGTCGTGCATTATTGGTGTTGCAATAAACAACGATGAGTAAGTTCCTACAAGAACCCCTACAATAAGAGCAAACAGTAAACCTCTAAGAGAATCTGCTCCAAAAGTAAACATGGCTAATAACACCACTAATGTAGTTAATGAGGTGTTTAAAGTACGGCTCAGCGTACTACTTAATGCACTGTTGACTACTTTCTCAAATTTCCATGTTGTATGCTCATTTAAATATTCTCTAATTCTATCAAACACAACCACCGTATCATTTAAGGAGTACCCTATCACTGTCAAAATCGCGGCGATAAACGCCTGATCTATTTCCATGCTAAACGGCAAGAATTTCCATGAAATTGAGAAGATACCTAATACGATTAAAACATCATGAAATACTGCAGCAACAGCTCCTAATGAAAACTGCCATTTCTTAAACCTTAATAAGATATAAAGAAATACTACGATTAGAGATCCTAAAATAGCCCAGATAGATGACTTTTTAATATCATCTGCAATTGTAGGACTTACTTTTCCTGAATACATTTTTCCGACATTATTTTCGGCGTTGATAAACTGATCATAACTTGTTCCTTCTGGTAAAAACGGAACTAAAGCCTCATACAGTTTTTGCTGAACCTCTTGATCTACTTCGGCAGAATTCTCATTCACCTTATATTTAGTAGATATCTTTAATTGATTTGCACTTCCAATTGTTTTCACCTCAGCACTATTAAAAACATCGTTGAGAGCTGTCTTAACCTCTTGAGTGTTCATGTCTTGTGCAAAACGAACTGTATACGTCCTACCCCCGACAAAATCAATACCTTGATCTAAACCAGTTGTGAATAATGAACCAAGTCCCGCAATAATAATCGTTCCTGAAATCAAGTAAGCAATTTTGCGCTTCTTAAGGAATTCGATATTAATAGAACGAAATAATCCTTTTGTCATTCCTGTAGAAAATTCTAATTTTCCACCACGGCTTAAATGCCAGTCAATTAGTAATCTTGAGATAAAAATTGCGGTGAATAAAGATGTTAAAATTCCAATTAAAAGAGTTGTTGCAAACCCTTTAATAGGACCTGAACCAAATACATATAATATCAATGCTGTTAAGCCGGTTGTAATGTTGGCGTCTAAAATTGATGATAATGCATTACTAAATCCATCCTTAACGGATTCTTTATAGCCTTTTCCTTTGAACAACTCTTCGCGGATGCGCTCGTATATAAGAACGTTTGCGTCTACTGCGATACCAATTGTTAATACAATACCTGCAATTCCAGGCAATGTTAAGACAGCCCCAAGACCTGAGAGGATTCCGAAAATTAATACGATATTTAACAGCAATGCAATATTTGAATAAATACCCGCTTTACCATAATAAAAAAGCATCCATAAAAGCACCAATGCTAAAGCTATTAAAAAGGATTTCATTCCACTGTCAATCGCTTCTTGTCCTAAAGAAGGCCCTACTTCTTCCGCTTGTACAATATCTGCAGAGGCCGGTAATTTACCAGCCCTTAATACGTTTGCTAAATCGACCGCTTCATTTAAAGTAAAAGAACCAGATATTTCTGAGTTACCACCGGCAATTGGCCCTGTTGTAACCCCTGGTGCTGAGTACACTATTTCATCTAATACGATTGCAATTTGACCAGCGGTATTAAACGCATTACCAGTCATTTCTTCCCATACTTTAGCGCCTTTCAGATTCATTTGCATAGATACGCTAGGGCTTCCATTTTGCTGGTAAGCTTGACGAGCATCGGTAATAACAGCCCCACTAAGTGGTGGTGTATCATCCCTATTTCCTTTCAAAGCATATAACTCAACTAGCTCTATATTTTGAGGATTATCTCCTACTGTTTGCTGCACTTGTGGGATACCCCATACAAATTTCGCATAACGTTGTTCAGGAGACAATAAAGCACGTACTTGAGGATTGTTTAGATAATCCGTAACTAGCTGCTTATCTTTTAGTTCAAAAGAAGCAATTACAGGCCCGCCATTGTATCCAGGCGATCTAATTAAATCAATTAATGGATTTACGTCTCCATCATCTCCTGTTTCAGCGTCAGAATCTCCAATGATGTCTGAAATAGCATCTTCAGCAGATTCTGTAGTCACATTTGATTCTACCTCAACATTAGCCTCTACAATTACTTTTAAAACTTCGTTAGCTTGAAAAACAAACACTCCAAACTCTTCTCCTTTAAAAGCATCCCAAAACTCTAACTGAGCCGTACTTTGTAATAAGCCTTTAACACGCTCTATTTCCTTAGCGCCTGGCAATTCGACAAGAATACGTCCAGAATTTCCTATACGTTGTATGTTTGGTTGAGTGACCCCAAACTTATCTATACGTTTACGTAAAACCTCAAAGGCAGACACGATAGATTCGTCAATTTTTGCAGATAATACAGGCTTAACCTGATCATCTGACATATCAAATGTAACTTCCTCGCTTAACGTACGATTTGCAAAAACATCTGGCGAAGCTAGTTTAGTATCGCCTTCAATCGCTTCAAAAGCAACAAAGAAATCTTCCAAGTAAGTGTTTTGGCTGTCTTTCTGAAGCTCTTCGGCATCACTTAATGCTTTTCTAAACACAGGGTCTTTACTTCCATTGGCCAAACCAACAAGAATATCTTTTACAGAAATCTGGAGAATTACATTAATTCCACCTTTAAGATCCAGACCAAGATTCATGGCTTTCTCTTTAACTTCATCATAGTTGAACTTCGCGATTCCTATATCAAAAACGACCTCGTTTTTAAGAGAGTCCAGATACTTACCTTGCTCAAGTGCACGCTTGGCGTCATATTCTGATTCCGTATCTGCTATTTTTTCGATAGCAAATTGCGTTGCGTTTTCTTCTATTTGATTTGCTTTAAAACTAAATGATAATTGGTAAATACTTACCAAACCAAATAAGAGAGCAAATAACTTTACTAGTCCTTTATTTTGCATTATGAATTATTTTTATATGCTTTAATTTTTAATAAACGAGCAAATATATGATTTACGATGTGATTTGACAATAGAATCCTTTGTTTTCAACAAAAAGACATTTTATCTACTTAATCATGAGCAAATAACAAAATCACATTAATAATATATTTAAACGTCTAATAATGAGTTTGTTTTTTTAACACCCTCAGCACTTGTATGTAAATGTGCTTTGTCGCTATCACTTAATTTAATTTCAACGATCTGTTCAATTCCATTAGCACCTAATACGACTGGCACTCCTATACATAAATCAGACAGACCATACTCCCCGTCTAATAAGACTGAGCATGGGAATATTTTTTTCTGATCACATGCAATTGCTTGAACCAAACCACTAACGGCAGCTCCTGGAGCATACCAAGCAGATGTTCCTAAAAGCTTCGTCAATGTCGCGCCTCCTACTTTGGTATCTTCTTTTACTTGCTCTAATCGTTCGTTTGAAATAAATTCTGAGATTTTGATACTGTTTCGAGTTGCATGCGAAATCAAAGGCACCATTCCAACATCACTATGACCTCCAATAACCATTCCATCTACATCGCTTATTGGAGCTCCTAAAGCCTCCGCCAATCGGAATTTAAAACGTGCTGAATCCAAAGCGCCGCCCATGCCAATTATTTTATGTTTTGGAAGACCTGTTACTTTATGAGCTAGATATGTCATAGTATCCATTGGATTACTCACCACAATAAGTACTGTATTTGGTGAATGCTCTACCAAACTTGTTGAGACCGTTTTCACGATTCCGGCATTAATTCCTATTAACTCTTCACGTGTCATTCCTGGCTTTCTTGGAATTCCTGATGTAATTACACAAATGTCACTATTTGCTGTTTTACTGTAATCGTTTGTAGATCCTGTTATTTTAGTGTCAAATCCGTTGAGAGATGCGCACTGCATTAAGTCCATTGCTTTTCCTTCTGCAAAGCCTTCTTTGATATCTAATAAAACGACTTCTGAAGCAAAATTCTTAATGGCTATATACTCTGCACAACTGGCCCCCACGGCGCCTGCGCCAACTACTGTTATTTTCATAATTTTTTTTTATATTTCTGTAATTAATTATCTAAAGCTAAAGGCAATTCCCGCCGATGCTGTGTTGTATTCTTGTATGGTATAATCTGCGAAAATCTTAAAAAACAATAGGTTTAAACGCGCTCCTACAGTGGCTCGAGTTCCGCTCGAACTAAACCCTAAGCTGATAGGATCTGAAATAATTTCATTTTCAGTACGTATAAAGTTTTGATTTGAATCTTGAACATCATAAGTTAACACGTATTCTCCGTTTACATCAAATTTAGAAGTTCCACTGTTGAAGCCAATACCTCCATAAAATGTAACTATTCTTAAATCTAAAGACCCTAATGTCTGCAACGTCCATGTGTCTAACTCGAATCTCGCTAGTCCATTTGCGGTTGATATTCTACTTGATAAATTAGTGTCATTAATATTATATTCTACGTTAGACTTTGAATAGGCTCCCATGATTGCAATACTAAATGGTAGTTTACTCACTAGCCCAAAATACTGTGTTAGATCATGCTGAACCCCAATTCCAATTGAACTTCCTTTTACATTTGAATCGTAATTTATATTAGGAACATATCTCAACTTCAAATCTGTCTTTGTAGGCAATCCTAAACCAAATTGCACAAAAGGAGTTGGGACTGCATTAATAGGCAAATCATTCGCAACACCGCCCGGCATAGTAAAAGAACCTACCTTAAATTCCCCGGCTAAAGTAGTAGGTATTGAAACATCAAAAATTGTCTCCGAATCATTGTCGCTTAAAACAGTAGGGAGCTCAGAACTACCGTTCGCTACTGAAATATAACTGTACTGGTCAGAATTAAAATTAAACGTTTGACCGCTGGAAGGCGTAAAGGACATACTCGTTCCTAGAGTGATATCAAAACCCAGTTTCTTATGGGTTTTCGCCGTTGAATACCAACCGCTGTTCATACCACTCATCAATCCACTGACTGCTGGATTTAGATAGTTTTCAGTTAGCAAACTGGCATCTTCGCCAGCTAGCAACAAGTTTCCAATTCCTTGAGATGTCATTGAATTTAGACCAAAAAAGATAAAACAAAAAAGAATTGATTTTTTCATGATATAGATTTTACAAATATCCTACTAAGCATCAATATTGGCGTAAATTGCATTTTTCTCAATAAACTCTCTTCTTGGTGGCACATCATCTCCCATCAGCATTGAAAAAATACGATCTGCTTCGGTTCCATTTTCAATTTGTACTTGACGAAGGGTTCTAAACTCTGGATTCATTGTTGTGTCCCAAAGTTGACTGGCATTCATTTCTCCAAGACCTTTATAACGTTGGATGCCTGCACTACCACCAAAACTCTCAACAATGGTGTCGCGCTCAGCGTCACTCCACGCATACTGTTTCTTTTGACCCTTTTTAACAAGGTATAAAGGAGGTGTGGCGATATAAACATGACCACCTTCTACTAACTCCTTCATGTATCTAAAGAAGAACGTTAAAATTAGCGTTGCAATATGACTACCATCAATATCGGCATCACACATAATCACAATTTTGTGATAACGTAATTTAGATAAGTTTAAAGCCTTACTATCTTCTTCAGTCCCAATTGTTACTCCTAATGCTGTAAAGATATTTTTGATTTCTTCATTTTCAAAAACCTTATGCTGCATGGCTTTTTCAACATTTAAGATTTTACCTCTTAGCGGTAAAATAGCCTGAAATGCACGGTCACGACCTTGCTTGGCCGTACCTCCTGCCGAATCTCCCTCTACAAGAAATACTTCACATTTAGCAGGGTCTTGCTCAGAACAGTCACTCAGTTTCCCAGGCAACCCTCCCATACTCATCACTGTTTTTCGCTGTACCATTTCACGTGCCTTTTGGGCTGCATGACGTGCTTGCGCAGCTAAAATAACTTTTTGAACAATTATTTTTGCGTCGTCTGGATTTTCTTCTAAGTAGTTGGTTAGCATTTCGGAAACGGCCTGGCTTACAGAAGCAGACACTTCACGGTTTCCTAATTTTGTTTTTGTTTGACCTTCAAACTGAGGCTCTTGAACTTTAACAGAAATAATAGCGGTCAATCCTTCACGGAAATCATCTCCAGCGATATCAAACTTAAGCTTATCAAGCATGCCGGACTCATCGGCATACTTTTTCAAAGTATGTGTCAATCCACGACGAAACCCAGACAAGTGTGTCCCACCTTCGTGAGTATTTATATTGTTTACATAAGAGTGTAAATTCTCTGCATAAGAAGTATTATAAATCATCGCTACTTCTACAGGAACGCCATTTTTCTCACCTTCAAAAGCGATGACGTTTTTCATAATAGGGTCACGATTGCTATCTAAATACTTGATGAATTCTGAAAGTCCTTCAGTTGAATGAAAGGTTTCGCCTAAAAATTCACCTTTATCGTCTTTTTCTCTTTGATCAACAAGCACAACGGTTATTCCTTTGTTTAGGAATGCCAACTCTCTAAGTCTGCTTGCCAAGGTATCATATACATATACAAGTGTTTGAGTAAATATCTGAGGATCTGGCCTAAAAGTAACGGTTGTTCCTCTTTTATCAGTCTCACCTATTTGTTTTACAGGGTACATCGCTTTTCCGCGCTCATACTCTTGCTCATAAACTTTACCATCACGGTAAACTGTTGCTGTTAAATGCTCAGAAAGTGCATTTACACAACTCACACCAACGCCGTGTAGTCCTCCAGAAACTTTGTAAGAATCTTTATCAAACTTACCCCCAGCACCAATTTTAGTCATTACCACCTCAAGGGCAGAAACACCTTCTTTTTTGTGCAAGTCTACAGGGATACCACGACCATTATCTTCAGTGGTTATCGAGTTATCTTCGTTTATAATTACTGTGATTTTATCACAATGACCAGCTAAGGCCTCATCGATAGAATTATCGATAACCTCATACACCAAGTGATGCAACCCTCTTAATCCAACATCTCCAATATACATTGAAGGACGCATACGTACATGCTCCATGCCCTCTAAGGCCTGAATACTATCCGCCGAGTAACTACTTTTTTTGTTTTCTTCGCTCATTATATTGAATCTATTTTTTAGTTTAAATTAAACACAGCACAAACCGCATTTAGCCTAACAAATATAATTAAACTCTAAGGGAATTTAACGCGTTTTTAAGGAATTTAAGTGGAATTATTAACAATTGACGTTTTTGTCAAAACAAGCTTAAATCAACTAAAAACACCCTTAAATTAAATTTAAGGGTGTTTAAATATTTAACTTAATCCAATAATAAGATTAAACGCCTAAGAAAGCTTTATTTAGGGTTTCCAAAACCTTATTCATAAGCCTTATCGTGCACATTTAGAATGGCTCTTCCAGAAGGTTCGTTCATGTTTTTAAAGGCCTCATCCCACTCTAGAGCAATCGCAGTACTACAAGCTACACTTGCCTCCTGAGGCACGCTTAAAGCTGCTGCATCACTTGGAAAATGGTCTTCGAATATGGAACGGTAATAAAACTCTTCTTTGTTTTGCGGGGTTTGAATAGGGAACCTGAATTTAGCATTTACCAACTGTTCATCAGAAATCTCTTTATCAACCACTTCTTTCATCGTGTCTATCCAACTATACCCAACGCCATCGCTAAATTGTTCTTTTTGACGCCACGCTACACTTTCTGGCAACATATCTTCAAAGGCTTTTCTAATGACCCATTTTTCCATGCGCTCACCATTAATCATTTTATCTTGTGGATTGATGCGCATAGCGACATCAATAAATTCTTTATCTAAAAAAGGCACCCGCCCCTCTATACCCCAAGCCGCCAAACTTTTGTTGGCTCTTAAGCAATCGTACATGTGTAACTTATCTAGTTTACGAACTGTTTCTTCGTGAAACTCTTGTGCATTTGGCGCTTTATGAAAGTACAAATACCCTCCAAAAATCTCATCTGCCCCTTCACCAGACAACACCATCTTAATCCCCATAGATTTAATAACTCTTGCCATTAAATACATTGGAGTTGAAGAACGAATGGTGGTGATATCATACGTTTCTATATTATAAATCACATCTTTGATAGCATCTAATCCTTCTTGAATAGTAAATTTTATTTCATGATGTACGGTTCCAATATGATCCGCCACCACTTGAGCCGCCGCTAAATCTGGAGAGCCTTCTAAGCCTACTGCAAATGAATGTGTTTGCGGATACCAGGCATCCGTTTCATCGCCAGATTCAACACGCTTTTGAGCATATTTTTTTGCGATTGCAGAGACCACTGAAGAATCCAAACCACCAGAGAGTAAAACACCATAAGGCACGTCACTCATTAACTGCCTGTGCACAGCGGCTTCTAAGGCTTCTTTAATTGTTGCAATACTTGTTTCATTCTCTTTTACTGCGGCATATTCTCTCCAATCTCTTTTGTACCATTGCACAAACTTCCCGTCTTTACTAGACATATAATGTCCTGGTGGAAACAACTCAATTTTGGAGCAGGTTCCTTCCAAAGCTTTTAATTCTGAAGCCACATAAAAGGTACCGTTTTGATCCCAACCTATATACAAAGGAATGATTCCCATATGGTCGCGGGCTATAAAGTATTCGTCGTTTTCAACATCGTAAATTGCAAAGCCGAAAATGCCGTTCAAGTCATCAACAAAATCCACACCTTTGTCTTTGTAAAGCGCTAAAATAACCTCACAGTCACTTTGGGTCTGAAAGGTATAGCTGCCTTCATATTGTTTACGAATATCTTGATGGTTATAAATTTCACCATTAGCTGCCAAAATAAGTTTTTTGTCTTCGCTAAAAAGCGGTTGCTTTCCAGATGCAGGATCCACAATCGCCAAACGCTCATGCGACATAACGGTTTTTTCATCACTGTAAATACCGCTCCAGTCCGGCCCACGGTGTCTTATTTTTTTGGACATCTCAAGCACTTGAGGTCTTAAGATTTCTGATTTTTGTTTTAAGTCAAATGCACATACAATTCCACACATAATAATATCTATAAGTATTAGGCTACAAATATGCACATTTAGTTATATATTATAAACACAAACACTTAAAATACTAATAAATTGCAACTAAATAATACAAAAAAGTACATATGTGAAATTTAAAATACGTAAAATAATTAAAAAACTTAATAAAGAAAACTAAATGAGCTGTTTGACTTAAGGAATATTCAAATACTTGTGGGTTTGCAGAGAAACCTTCCATTTAGGGTGTTTCATGACGTATTCAACTATAAACGGAGTCACTTTATCACGCTTACTCCACTCAGGTTGGAGATACAAAATACAGTTTGGATTTACTTTTGCGGCCTGTTCTTCAGCAAATTTCAGATCATCCAGATTATAAACGATCACTTTAAGCTCATGCGCTTTTTCATACACTTCAGCCAAAGGGCCTTTTAATTTTTTAGGAGACAAGCAAATCCAATCCCAGTCGCCTGTTAGCTTATAAGCGCCAGACGTTTCGATGTGCGTTTGCATTCCCTTGGATTTTAATTCAGCTGTTAAGGGGTTCATATCCCACATTAAGGGCTCTCCACCTGTAACAACAATCGTTTCACTTTCTTTAGCAGCATCATCAGCAATTAAAGCAATTGCAGTTGGCGGATGCAACTCCGCGTTCCAGCTTTCTTTAACGTCACACCAATGACAGCCTACATCACAGCCTCCTATTCTAATAAAATAAGCGGCAGTTCCTTTATGGAAGCCTTCTCCTTGAATGGTATAGAACGCCTCCATGAGCGGCAGCATTTTACCCACACTAACAAGTGATTTAATTTCGGTTTTTAACATAATGAGCAAAAATAGTTTACTGTTTTTGGTTTAAGTAATAAAAGTTCATTTATTTTTACTCAAATTTCAAAAACCAATCATTAATCCAACTTTATAAAGTTTTCTAAACACTCATCCTTCAGTAAAGTTAAGTTTACGATTTGAGTTTTTATAAACAAAGTAAGCACTAATCACCACATGAAACATTATTTATTTTTAGCAGCACTACTAGGGCTTTTTGTTGCCTGTGAAAAAACAACAGATCCCTTTTTAATCACCACAAACAGTATAGGACTCTTGAACGACTCCACAATGATAAAAGAACTTAAAACTATCTTTAAAAATGATTCTCTAAGCAAGTTTATAGGGGGTGATGAATTTACAGGAAGCACCAATACTATTAGTGTTTATAAAAAAGAGTCGGGAGCTTTACTACTAGAGTTAGAACCAAACTCTGCGCTAGACTCCCTATCAACCATTCGAACTGTCCGCATCATGGACCCACGTTACAAGAATCAGGACGGAATAAACTCCCTTAGTACATTTGGAGAACTGAATTCTAATTACAAAATTTCAAGTATTCAAAACACACTTAGAAGTTTAATAATTTCAGTTAACGACATCAATGCTTATTTTACACTCAGCAAAAAGGAACTTCCAGAAGAAATGCGCTACAATATGAATAGCAAGATTGAAGCTATTTCAATTCCTGAGAGCGCTAAAATAAAAGATTTTTACCTTCAATGGTATTAGAACATGGCAGCTTATAAAATTCAAAAAAATCCGTTTGTAGTACCTACTACTGATGGCAAACTTATTGAAGAACATTTTGGAAAAGCAACAGACGGAAACACTGCCATAAGCATCGCTCATATGGAAGCACCTCCAGGCTGGAGTGAACCCTTTCAAAAGCCGGAATTTGACGAATACACCTATATTATAAGTGGGAAAAAGCAATTTATTATTGAAGGTGAAACCGTCATTTTAGAACAAGGACAATCTATTAAAATTAAAAAAAATAGCCGTGTTCAATATTCAAACCCATTTAATGAACCTTGTATATACCTAGCTATTTGTACTCCGGCATTTACAATAGAAAACGTGAACAGAGAAGAAAAATAATGAAATCATTTATTCCAAAAGTTATTGGTGCTATTTTAAACTTTATCGGCCTTTTTAGCGCAACATACGCATCAAAACTTGCCTTACAATTATTCTCAAAACCAAGGGGCGGAATGCTTACCCCAAAAGGCCGCTTATTTTTAGACACCGCCTCCAAAACTACTTTATACTACAACAATTTAGAAATTCAGACCTATCATTGGAATGGGTCAAAAGAAACTGTTTTATTAGCTCATGGCTGGGAAAGCAACAGCAATCGTTGGAGATATGAAATTGAAAAACTGCAAACAGAAGGCTACGATATCATTGCCTTGGACGGCCCTGCACATGGCGGCTCTGGAAGCGACACTTTTAATGCCATACTCTATTCAGAGTTCATCAAAGTGGTGAGTCAAAAATTTAAACCCACTGTATTTCTTGGGCATTCGGTAGGTGCGATGGCGGTCATCTTTTTTCTTCAAAAACAAACATACAGCAACGTTAATAAAATTGTGCTTTTAGGCGCACCTTCAGCATTCACAGGCATTATGGAACGCTATAAAAAAATGATGGGCTACAGTAAAACAATCGACAAGGGCATTGACTATCATATCCAACTAAAATTTGGCCACCCTCCTAGTTACTTTTCAACTGCAAACCATATAAAAAACATCGAAGCTCCTGGCTTGATCTTTCACGACAAAAAAGACCCTATAATCCCTTACAAAGATGCACTCGAGATAGACTCACAGTTCAAAAATGGGCAACTCATTTCAACAGATGGATTTGGCCACTCTCTAAAAGGAGATTTTATTACAGAAGAAATAATTAAATTTTTGAGCCACTAAAGTTTTGTAAATTCGCACAATGGAACCAATGACAACAAGACTAAATAAATACCTAAGCGAAGCGGGCCATTGCTCGCGTCGCGCTGCTGATAAATTAATCGACGAGGGACGTGTCACCATTAATGGTATAGTGCCTGAAATGGGCACAAAAGTAATCCCTGGGGATGAAGTAAAAGTTGATGGAAAGACCATACTGAATGACGCTAAAAAAAGAATATATATCGCTTTCAATAAGCCAGTAGGTGTTGTTTGTACGACAGATCGTGGAGTGGAAAAAGATAATATTATTGATTACATCAACTATCCATCTAGAATTTTCCCAATTGGAAGATTGGACAAGGATAGTGAAGGTTTGATTTTATTGACAGATGATGGTGACATCGTCAATAAAATCCTTCGTGCAAGCAACAATCATGAAAAGGAATATATAGTCACTGTAGACAAGCCTATTTCACAAACTTTTGTCCAGCGTATGTCAAGTGGAATTCCGGTTTTAGATACAATAACCAAACAATGTGAAGTGCAAAAACTAAGTACTTTTGAATTTAAAATAATCTTAACACAAGGTCTTAATCGCCAAATTCGTCGCATGTGTGAATACCTTAACTACGAAGTCCAATCGCTAAAGCGCACACGGATTATGAATATTCATTTGAAATCTGAGCTAGGAAGCCATAGAGACTTAACCGCTTTGGAACTTTCAACTTTAAATAAAACTTTGAAAGACTCAAAAAAGTCCATTGAATGAAATCTATAGCTCCATTTCACCTAGCAATTCCCGTCTGGAACCTTGAAGCCTGCCGTGTATTTTACAGAGATATTTTAAACTGTGAAGAAGGACGTAGTAGCGACCATTGGGTGGACTTCAATTTTTTTGGTCATCAACTCGTAATTCATCACAAACCAAAAGAAGCAAGTACCGACCTTCATATAAATAAAGTAGACGGTAAACAGGTGCCTGTTCCTCACTTTGGAGTCGTTCTATCTTGGGAGAATTTTGAAATGTTTTCAGAACACTTAAAACTAAAAAAAATAGAGTTCATTATTGCTCCTTACATACGTTTTGAAGGACTCACTGGCGAACAAGCTACTATGCTTTTTTATGATCCTGCAGGAAACGCTTTGGAATTTAAAGCCTTTAAAGACCGCTCGCAGATTTTTGCTAAATAGCTATTTAGACGCATGACGCTCGCAAGCTAAAAGTGTATTTTTAAGTAACATCGCGATAGTCATTGGACCTACACCACCTGGAACAGGAGTAATATAACTTGCTTTTTTTGCGACACTTTCAAAATGAACATCCCCTGCAATTCGATACCCTCTTTTCTTAGTTTCGTCTGCCACTCTTGTAATTCCAACGTCAATAATAACAGCACCGGGTTTAACCATATCAGCAGTTAAAAACTCTGGAATCCCTAAGGCTGCGACTATGATGTCTGCCTGTAAAGTTAGTTGTTCTAAATTCTTCGTACGACTGTGAGCAATCGTAACAGTAGCATCACCAGCTGGACGTTTTTGACTCATTAAAATACTCATTGGCCGACCAACAATATGGCTTCTCCCAATGACTACCACGTGTTTTCCAGAAGTTGGAACTTCATAACGCTCTAATAGCTCCATAATTCCGTACGGCGTTGCAGAAAGAAATGTTGGCAAATCTAGTGCCATTCGACCTACATTCATAGGATGAAATCCATCCACGTCTTTATCAGGGTTTACAGCCATCAAAACCTTTTGCTCATCGATGTGTTTTGGCAAGGGAAGTTGCACAATAAAACCATCTATTTCAGGATTTTCGTTTAGCGCATGTATTTGAGATAACAATTCAGACTCGGTTGTTTCGACCGGTAGATCAATAAGCGTTGAGCCGAAGCCCACAAGCTCACAAGCTTTAACCTTAGCGCCTACATAGGTCATGCTGGCCCCATTGGTGCCCACAAGAATTGCAGCCAAATGTGGAGCGCACTTGCCTTGTTTTTTAATATCTGAAACTGCCGAAGCAATTTCAATTTTTATAGCTGCACTTGTTTGTTTTCCGTCTAGTAAAATCATTATAAATTGGTCATTAATTTACACTTATCGTGGCATGTTTTTCATCATTTCCATCATTTTCCTACCTCCGCCTCCTTGCATCATTTTCATCATCTTACTCATCTGATTGAATTGCTTCATCAGCTGGTTAACCTGCTGAATAGACGTTCCTGATCCGGAACCTATACGTTTTTTTCTGCTATTATTTAGCAAGGTTGGCTTTGAGCGCTCTTGAGGAGTCATTGATTGGATGATCGCTTCAATGTGCTTAAAGGCATCGTCGTCTATATCGACATCCTTCATCATTTTTCCGGCTCCTGGGATCATCCCCATAAGATCCTTCATGTTACCCATTTTTTTAACCTGCTGGATCTGAGATAAAAAATCATCAAAACCAAATTGGTTTTTAGCTATTTTCTTTTGAATTTTTCTAGCCTCTTCCTCGTCAAATTGTTCCTGAGCACGTTCCACTAAGGACACCACATCTCCCATGCCCAAAATTCGTTCAGCCATACGCGCAGGATAGAATACGTCAATCGCTTCCATCTTTTCGCCAGTTCCAATAAACTTAATTGGTTTATTAACGACTGATTTTATTGAAATGGCAGCTCCACCGCGGGTATCTCCATCTAATTTTGTAAGGATAACTCCATCAAAATTAAGTATGTCGTTAAAGGCTTTAGCAGTATTGACCGCATCTTGTCCAGTCATTGCATCCACAACAAATAAAGTTTCTTGTGGCTGAATTGCTTTATGAATATTTGCAATTTCACTCATCATGACTTCGTCGACAGCTAATCGACCTGCGGTATCAATAATCACCACATTACACCCTTTGGCTTTAGCAGCTGCTATACCAGCTTTTGCAATGGCGACAGGATCATTATTTCCTTGATCACTGTAGACTTCCACTCCAACCTGTTCCCCTACAATATGCAACTGATCTATGGCTGCTGGACGATATACGTCACAAGCCACTAACATTGGCTTTTTGGTTTTTTTTGTTTTTAAGTAGTTGGCAAGCTTTCCAGAAAAAGTAGTTTTACCAGATCCTTGCAGACCAGACATTAAAATCACACTTGGTGATGCCGATAAATTAACTTCTTCTACCTCACCACCCATTAAAGCGGTTAGCTCGTCCTTAACAATTTTTACCATCAATTGTCCTGGCTGAAGTGTAGTCAATACATTTTGACCTATTGCTTTTTCCTTGACCTTGTTGGTAAACTCTTTAGCTATTTTATAATTCACATCCGCATCCAGCAAGGCACGTCGCACTTCTTTGAGTGTTTCGGCAACATTGATTTCTGAAATGCGTCCATGACCTTTAAGGACGTGGAGAGCTTTATCTAATTTTTCACTTAAATTATTGAACATAAAATGACATTTTTATCTATCTACAAAAGTAAAGAAATATTTTATTTTAAAACCGTTAATAAGCTGTTAAACCTACGGATTTGTTTTTTTTTAAATTCAGATCTCACTAAGGGGTAGAACTAGAAATTTGCAATAATTTACCGTTATAAAACTGCTGACCCGTTTTTGAAAACTCAAATATATAGGCTCCCATTTGAGCTGCTGTATTTGGCGCTTCATAGCCCGGGAATGCTTCTTCAAGCATTTCTGTTTGCACAGCCCCTAAAGCTAGCACATTAAAGGAAGGCCCTGTTTCTTTATATTCTTCTGCTAATAATTCGGTTAAACTAATTACAGCCCCTTTACTAGAGCTATAGGCGGCAAGTCCTGGGAATTTCACAGACCCCTGAACGCCTCCCATTGAGCTAATCGTTACCACATGTCCAGACTTAGACATAAATGGAATCATATGTCTAGTAAGTTCTGCAACTCCGAAAACGTTGGTGTTATAAACCTGTTGAAAATCTTCAAAAGTTGTATCCGAAAATGGCTTGTTTAGTAGGGTTCCCGCATTATTAATTAAAATATCAACATGTGACCATTCTTTTTCCACAAAAGCAGTAACTCGCTCATAATCCTCGGACTTATTAAGATCAAAAGATAAGGCGGTAATATTTTCGAAATTTAAATTAGAAACGGGTTTAGCGTTTCTGGAGAGCGCCAAAACAGCGTAGCCTGCATGTGCAAAAAGATGTACTAATTCAAATCCGATACCTCGGCTTGTCCCTGTTATAATAACTGTTTTAGTTGGTTTCATACATTTTAATTTCTTTGGAATATGTGTTGCAAATTTTTATAATTCCTGGGATTAGTTTATTAATAATCTCTGCCATGAATGCGCTATCGAATTTATCAATTTCGTCATCGACATGGTGATAAAAATCAAAATTAGTCAAATCACAAGAAGAAATGGTGTGACAAGGGACTTTAAATTGCGTATAGAAAGAATAATTATCAGAACGACTGAACAAATTATATTTTGTAGCAACATCTGAACACCCAAATAATGTTGAATTTGTGTAAGCATTTAACTTATCCCCTAAATTTGATAGTTCATAACCGGTAAGAAAAACCTCATAATCACGATCTATAAACGGAACGCCAAGCATTTCAAAGTTTAAGAGTGTGTAAAGGTTGATTTTTTGTTCTTTTAATTTTTTAGCCAAAGCTTTAGACCCTATTAACCCTTTTTCTTCTCCAGAAAAAAGCGCCACAATTACGGATCTCTTGTTCGCTTTAGACTTAGCAATTCGATTTGCTATAGTTAATACAGCAGCAGTACCTGAGGCATTATCATTAGCTTCGTTAGCAATAGAGTCATTCGCTACTTTATGCCCAAATCCTACATGGTCATAATGAGCTCCAAGAATTACGATTTCATTTTTTAATACGGGATCATTTCCTTCAATAAATCCGACTACATTTACACCCATTTTACCTTTAGAGTCAAAAGAGTCTAAATATGTTTTAAAGTAAGGCTTAATACCGGCTTCGATAAGCTTGGATTGTATATATTGAGCTGCTATTAGCTCGCCTTGAGTAGCGGTCTCACGCCCCATAAGAACATCAGAACTTAAAAAATCCACAACGGCAAACACTTCTTGAGGCTTTACATTTTCATGAACTTGTGCGTAACACATTTGAATAAAAACACAAGCAAAAGTCAGTAGGTATAGTCTCATAAAGCTAAGATTTAGTTTGTGTTGTTAACGAAGATAGTGAAGACCGCATTAAAAACATTTAATTTTGGGAGTTACATTGAACTTTATCCTAGAAAGCCCGTAAAAAGCAGCCATAAGCACAAACACAAACAACTCAAGCCATAAAAGATAATAAGGCCACTTCCCTATAAGTAAAGGATTATTGACCTGTGGAGGCTCTGATAAATACATGTAGTTTGACCCTAAATAGAAGTTTAACGGCATAATAATAACTATTAAAATGTTTAAAATCAAAAAGGACTTAAGATAAGAGTGTTTAGACGGCTTGATATTTAAATTCTTAAACATATATAGAGGCATTAATAAAATTAAAACATGTCTTACATAGTATTCTATATATAGTAATTGACTCCCATCGTAAGCATTAATTTGAGGCGTTAGAACAGACATGATACCCCCAATAATTCCAGAGTAAAACACAAAATCAAACAAAAACTGCTTACGTTTCACAAAAGGAAGAAAACAACAAATAAGACATGATATTCCACACAGATGGAGTGGAATATCAGTAACCATATTCCATTGCCCATTTAGGACTATCAGTACAGGGTGTACCACAGAAGATAAAAATAAAATGGCCCCCATTAAATAGGTAACTCGCTTATTGTTTTGAGCCGACAATGAACGACCAATAAATAAAAATAAAATAATAACCACCAATACCAATCCACAATTAATTATCCATTCATTGGACATGAATTCAATTGTGTAGTTTGAAAAAGGTTGTTTAACTAAAAGCATCGAATCACTAATTATAAATTAAAACATATTACAAATATAAATAATTACCTATAAATTTAAAAATATTATTATTTTTACAAACAGTATAGGGTCATTAACTCAGTTGGTTCAGAGTGTTACCTTGACAGGGTAGAAGTCACTGGTTCGAATCCAGTATGACCCACACAATAGCCACTCTTTTAGAGTGGCTATTCTATTATATAACTTTTAAAATCCGCTCCAGAGCCATACCCCGCGATCCCTTTATTAAGATACTGGTATTTGAAATAGTTATTTTCTCAAAATGCAATTGAAGTTGTTTGTACGTTTTAAAGAATAAGAGTTTAGGATGGTCTATTTTTTGGTCAAAAAAATGAGAGCCAATAAAGCAAAAATTACATCCCTGTGTACCAATGGCTCTATTTACAACCGCTAGATGCTCTTTAGCAGTAGTGGCTCCGAGTTCGAACATATCCCCTAAAATAGCAAGCTTTATTGGGTTTTGAGTACCTTTAAAATTATCCATAGCTGCCTCCATGCTACTAGGATTGGCATTATAGGCATCTAATAAAATCTCGTTAGAATTTTGCTGGATGATTTGAGAGCGGTTATTTGATGGCACATAGGCTTCAACCCCCCATTTTTGCTGTTGAAACGGAACTTTAAAGTAACTTCCTATTGCCAATGCTGCTGCTATGTTATGGAAATTATAAACACCTACTAAATGAGTTTTGATCGCTGTATCATCAAGCGCTACTTTTAAAAAAGGCTGTGAAGCTGATAGTTTTATATTAACTGAAGTTTTTTTAGATTCTGAAAAAGAAAAGATATTTGAATACTCCCCAAGCTGCATTTCCTGTTTGGCATCGTCCGCATTCAAAATAACTACCCCTTTGTTGGCTTTTAAATAATCATACAACTCACTTTTAGCGACCATAACACCCTGCTCAGATCCAAAGCCTTCCAAATGTGCTTTGCCAAAATTAGTGATATATCCTACGTTTGGCTTTGCTATATCACAAAGCAGTGCAATCTCCTTTAGGTGATTAGCCCCCATCTCTACAATCCCAACTTCGGTTTTAGTCGTCATGCTCAAAAGGGTTAAAGGCACTCCTATATGGTTATTCAAATTCCCTATAGTTGCTATCGTTTTAAAGTGTTGCTGAAGAGAAGCATTGATGAGTTCTTTTGTAGTTGTTTTGCCATTACTACCTGTCAAGGCTACAATAGGCAGGCCTAGATAGTCTCTATGAAAACGTGCTAGATCCTGTAAAGTTTTTAAAACATTGTCTACTAAAATAAAGCGGTCGTGCATTGGTTGCATAACCTCATCAATTACCGCATAGTTAGCGCCACTTTCCAGCGCTTGACTTGCGTAGGTATTCCCATTAAAATTAGGGCCTTTTAGCGCAAAAAATAAGGCGTTCTCATGAATGCTTCGTGTATCTGTAGATACTACTGAACAGTCTAAAAAAAGTTTATGAATTTTGTTTAATTCCATAACTTAAAAATAATAAAAAAGTCCTAACAATCTGAAATTGTTAGGACTTAATATTTTATCTGAGCAACAAATTAGTTTTTCCTTTTCTTTTTAGATAATGATTTAGAACCTACTCTAGACATCGCACATCTAAACCCAATGTAGTCAGTTGCCATATCTTGTGGGTAATAACGTCTCTGTGCTGGGTCTAACCAATACTCTCTATCTTTCCATGAACCCCCTTTGTAAACCCTTACTTCGTCATTAATTAAAGAAGTTCTTTCATCTGACTCATCATATGCTAAATCCCCGTCAACACTGTGATTAGGTGAGTTATACATGTCACGAGTTTCGGAATCATTAGTAGACTCTTCTTCCTCGAAGTTATCAAAGTTTCTTGAAGAAGCTCTGTCTCCATCTCTATAGTTTATATTATTACTTTCATCAAAATTAGTTCTTAAGCCAAAGTACATATCTACAGAATCTACAGCAACTTTTTCTAACTGACCTGGAAGCCCTTTGGCAACAATTCTACCAGTAGAGAGCGTATCATACTCTATGTCATCAACTCCGATTACTTTTAAAGAACCATCTTCTCCAATAGCATTTTTGGTATAAACATTTCCTCTATAATACCCAAAATCACTAAATTCATCATCTACAACTGGTCGATACACATCCGCAACCCATTCTGCTACATTTCCAGCCATGTCATACAGTCCAAAATCATTGGATTCGTAAGACATCACTTCATTTGTAATATCAGCACCGTCGTCAGACCATCCAGCAATTCCACCATAATCTCCTTTTCCTTGTTTAAAATTAGCGAGTTGATCTCCTCTAAATTTACGTTTTCCAGAACGTGAGTATTGACCATCCCAAGGATATTTTTTTCTTCCTTTATATACATTGTAATTTCTAAGCTCTGTAAGACCTAGTGCTGCATACTCCCATTCAGATTCTGTTGGGAGTCTATATTTTAGCTGTATAGCTCCAGTTTCACGATTGGCATAAACATTTATTTCATTCCCTTCAGCATCAGTTTGTACTTTTCGCTTACCTCCTTTGGCTATGTCTTCATTTCTACTGCCAAAAGATTGACTTGGAGCGTTTACATATGTATCAATATTAAAGTTCCCATCAGCTGATGTATCTCCTGTTTCTGTTAAATTTGAGTCTCTTTTCAAATATCCCTCTTTTTGCAAGCCCATTTCAGCGACCCTGTCAGACCTCCAATTAGCATATTCTACTGCTTGTATCCAACTAACTCCAACAACTGGATAATTCATAAACGCTGGGTGGCGTAAGTAGTTTTCCACCATCATTTCGCTATAACCTAAACGGTTTCTCCAGACCAATGTATCAGGTACGGCACCAGCATATAATTTCTTAAAATTATCATCACTGGGCGGATAAACACGCTTGATCCAATCTAAATACTCTAAATACATCAAGTTTGTAACCTCTGTCTCGTCCATGTAAAAGGACTGAACATGTTGTTGGTTGGGGGAATTGTTCCAGTCATGCATTACATCATCCTGAACCTTACCCATTGTGTAAGTCCCACCTTCAACAAACACCAAGCCTGGAGCTGTTTCTTGATCTTTAAAATTTGTATTGTACTGAAAACCACCTTCTTTGGCATTTATTTGCCAACCTGTACCTCTTGAAGAGTTACCTGATTTAGATGACTTCTTACACCCGATTAAAGAGGTGGATAACGCTAGTATTAGTAGCAAACTTACTGTTTTGTTGTTTTTCATATTCAACTTAAAAATTGGTAAAACACAATTGAATTTAGTCATGCAATATACTAATTATAGATTATTATGCAATAAAAAAACACGGCGTTTTTAACGTATATTTTTGAATGATTGATTTCGATTACTTTACATAAAAACGATGAAATTCAAGATTTATTATTGTAATTTTGAAATTAGCTTTTATTTAAACACACTAATGCCCTCAAGATTGCGTTTCTTAACTATGAATAGACTGTTATTTTGCATTTCCTTAATTTGTTCTTTTATTGGACATTCTCAAACCCAAACATTTGATATTGATTGGAACGGATCAATAATAATGAGCACCTCAAATAAAGCCACAGAAACCCCTTCTTTTAATCAAAAAAACTATAACTTTTCATTTGAAAATGGACTTGTTTTTTCAGGGCAATGGAGCACTAATGGAAGTATTGATGAAACTTCCGCTGAACTTACATCTATTGAAACCGTTGAAATTTCAATGGCAGACTTAAAGCAGCTTCCTTTAAAAACGATTCCAAATGGACCCAAGATGAAAGTGGCTAATGCTCGTTCAAGAAATAAAACCAACGGATCTGTTGAAATTTACCCTATTTTTTATAGCAATGGGGTTTTAAAAAAAATCATTCGTTTCTCAATTGCCTATCGAATGAAACCACAACTAAGGTCATCATCAAGCAGTAATTTTGTTAGCAGCTCAGTATTAAAATCAGGAAGCTGGTACCGCTTTGCTGTAGACACTACAGGAGTACACAAGCTCAATAAAAGTTTTTTAAATAGCCTGGGAATAAACACCTCTTCAATCAATCCCAAAAACATAAAAATATATGGCCATGGAGGTAAATCGCTCCCTTTAATAAACTCCGAAACCCTATCAAACGACCTAATTGAAAACTCCATTCAGGTGATTGGCGAGGATGACAGTGTGTTTAATAACGATGATTACATTTTAATGTATGCTATTGGGCCAAAAAAATACAATGCTGAAAACAATTCACATATCAACCCTTATAGCGATGATGCTTTTTACTACTTAAATATCAGTTCAGGAAACGGTTCAAGGATGAGCTTAGCGGCCGAACCTAATGAAGCAACAACTGAGACATTTGATTCTTTTCATGATTATTTGTTTGTGGAGGATGACCAATATAATATTGCAAAGCTAGGAAGACGTTGGTTTGGGCATCGATTTTATGTTGAAAACGTGAGAGTATTTGACTTCAACTTCCCAAATCTCATCACAACTAGCCCCATAAAAGTAAAGGCATATGTCGCTGCGACTGCAGAATCTAACACTTCCATGAAGCTAAAGATCAATGGGTCTGAAGTGGACACGTTCACTTTTAGCGCTATGGACAGTCAATTATTAGCTGCCGAAGACTTTTTTAATGGAACATTTGCCAGCAGTTCAGACGCTATTTCTGTAGAAATGTCCTACAATAATAGTGGCAATCCATCTGCTTCAGCCTATTTAGACTACATTTCTATCGAAGCTGAGCGCTCTTTGACTAGTTTGGGAACTCAGTTTGAATTTAAACATAATGACACCGCTATACTCTCTGGTATTGGGGCGTTTACAATATCAAACGCAAGTTCAATTACTCAAGTTTGGGACATTACGAATCCGTATGAAATTCAGTTTTACACAAATACCGATGCAGAAGCACAGTTTGAGTTCAAAACCAACTTAGGAACCCTGCGAACCTACCAAGCCGTAGGAACTGACTTTTACCAACCAAGAAAAACCAATAACACTAGTATTGAAAATCAAGACATTAAAGGGACTGTTTTTTTAGATAATCAAGGGCAGTTTAAGGATATAGACTACTTAATTATTTCTCCAAGATATTTGATGTCACAAGCAGAACGCTTAGCAGAAATAAATAGAAATCAAAACAACTTAAGTGTTAAAGTTTACTCTTTAGAATCAATTTACCAGGAGTTCAGTTCGGGAATGCAGGATATCGCAGGGATTAGAAATTTTGTAAAATACGTGTATGACAATGCTAGCGACCCTTCAAAGAAGCTAAAATACCTATGCTTATTGGGAGATGCATCCTTTGATTATAAAAACAGGGTTCCTAACAATACTAACATTACCCCATCTTGGTATTCCATTAATAGCATAAGCCTTACAGGCTCGTTTTTATCTGACGATTTTTATGGAATGATGGACTCTGATGAGGGTGCTATGTCAAACTCTGATAAACTAGATATTGCAATTGGACGTGTTTTGGCCAACTCCAACCAGCAAGCAAAAGAAATGGTTGACAAGGTAGCTTCTTTTTATGTGGCTGAAACCTTTGGAAGTTGGCGAAATAATTTCTTAATGATTTCTGATGATGTAGATGAATTTAGCGACCGTCTTATTCAAGAAACCACCGATATTATTGCAGAAGATGTAAAGCAGGAAAAACCGTTTTTAAATGTCTTTAAAATTCATTCTGACTCTTATGTTCAAGAAACCACCTCTGGGGGCGCACGATATACCCAAGTGAATAAAGCCATTTTTGACGCACTTGAAGTTGGTGCTATTGTGGTTAATTACTTTGGTCATGGTGGAGAAGATGGATTAGCAGTAGAGCGGATTTTCGACAAAATAAATGCGCAAGAACTAAACAATCCTTGCAAACTCAACTGCTTTGTAACCGTTACTTGTGAGTATACAAAGTTTGACAACCCAACTAGGACCTCTGCGGGTGAATATCTGTTTTGGAATAAAAGAGGAGGTGCTATAAGTCTTATTACCACTACGAGGCAAATTTTTGTTAATGTTGGGATTCAATTCAATAAATCTCTGAGTCAGTATTTATTTTCTTACGGAAGCAATGAAAACATAAGTGTAGGCGAAGCGTTGCGAAGAACAAAAAATGATCCTATGGTTACCAATATAAGTCAACGACGTTTGGTTTTTTATATTGGAGACCCTGCGCTTAAACTTCCAATGGCTAAACCAGACATTAGGGTGACTAAAATTAACGATGAAGACATAAGCACCACTGACCAGGTTTTAAAAGCTTTGAGCACTGCTAAAATTACAGGAAACATAACCGATGAATCTGGGGCTATTCAAACAAATTACAACGGCACTTTGACAGCGACCATATTTGACAAGGACCTACAGCGCACAACCATTGGTAACGATGGAACTACAGATGGCTCTGATTTAATTTTACTTGATTTTGATGCCATGGGAGAAGTTATTTTTAGAGGGCAAGCAAGTGTTACGAATGGCCTTTTTGAATTCGAATTCATAGTCCCTAGAGACATTACAGTCGCTGAAGGGAATGGGAAAATAAGTTTATATTCAAAAACAGAGACCCCTTTATCTGATAACAGAGGGTTTAGTTATGATGTCACAATTGGTGGAGTAAATCTAAACGCTCCAGAAGATAACATAGGGCCAACAATTAATTTGTTTATGAATGATGAGATTTTTGTTTCTGGCGGCATTACTAACGAAAACCCAACACTCATAGCTAATTTATACGATGAAAGCGGCATCAATACGGCTAGTGGAATTGGCCATGATATCGTAGCTACACTAGACGGAGACGAAACAACAGTTTATAAACTTAACGACTACTACACAGCCGCCGTAGACGATTACAAACGTGGAAGTTTAAGCTATCCTTTTAGAGACTTAAGTCCTGGGCTACACACTTTAAAGCTTAAAGCTTGGGATGTGTACAATAATGCCTCCACTCAAGAAATTCAATTTATTGTATTTGATGAAGACGACAGCCTTGAGCTTACTAATGTTTTAAATTATCCTAATCCATTTATTAATTACACAGAATTTTGGTTCAATCACAATAGTTCGGACGTATTAGACGTTTCTATACAAATATTCACGATTTCCGGTAAATTAATTAAGACCATTTACGGGCAAACAAATGCCGGCTCAAAAGCCAATAGTTCTACATCTAGGGATTTAACTTGGAATGGAACCGATGATTTTGGAAGTAAAATTGGAAAAGGCGTGTATGTATATAGATTAAAAGTACGTTCAAAAACAACGGGGATGCAAGCTGAGAAAATTGAAAAACTTGTAAAACTTTAATAATAACTTATATTTGTTAATAAATAACTTCAACATAGAAATGATTAAATTAAATAAAACACACCAAAAACTAACCTTAAGTATCTTGTTTTTAGTGGCGTTAATCTCAAATAAATCAGAAGCTCAAACAACTATAATTCCAAATCTTGACAGCCGTGTCATCACTACGGGGGTACCCTTTTTATTGATTGCCTCTGACGCACGTGCAGCAGGCATGGGGGACATGGGTGTGGCAACCTCTGTAGATACTTATTCGCAGCATTGGAATCCTTCTAAATACGCCTTTTCAGAAGCTAAATCAGGATTTGGAATTAGCTATACGCCTTACCTAAGTAAGTTAGTGAATGACATATTTTTAGGAAATGTCACCTATTTTAACAGACTTAACGAACGGAGTGCATTTGCAGTAAGTTTTAAATACTTTTCACTAGGAGAAATTGAATTACGAGCAGACGAGTTCTCAGAAGCTTTGATTGAAAAACCAAACGAACTTACTTTTGACGTCTCTTACGCCTTACGTCTGTCCGATCAATTCTCGATGGGAGTCGCCTTGCGCTACTTACGATCGGATTTAAAAATCTCGGCTATTGATCCAAACTCAAAAGCAGCAGGATCTTTTGGAGTCGATATTTCTGGATACTATCAAAGTGAAGAAGAAGCTTACTCTGATTTTAATGGCCGTTGGAGAGGAGGTTTTGCCATTCAAAACTTAGGACCAAAAATTAAGTATGATGATGCCGGTAGAGAAAACTTTCTCCCAACCAATCTAAGAATTGGTGGTGGGTTTGATTTCATATTTGACCAATATAATCGAATTAATGTCACTGCAGAAGTTACGAAATTACTGGTTCCAACCCCTCCAGTTTATGGAACTGAATACAACTATTCTGATACTGATGGCAATGGCGTTTACGACTCAGATATTGACACTAGAGGCTCGATTGTTAATAGCAATGTGATTATTGAAGGTCAAAGCCAAGACGTCAATTTTATGTCCGGGGTTTTTCAATCCTTTAACGACGCCCCAGGTGGGTTTAGTGAAGAGCTAGATGAGTTTACATGGGCCCTTGGAGCAGAGTATCTATATCAAGACTCTTTTGCATTAAGAGCCGGCTATTTTAACGAAAATGAATTCAAAGGAGCGCGTAAATTTTTCTCCTTAGGCGCTGGGTTTAAATACACCACAATCGATATTGACTTGTCATACCTGTTCTCAGCTTCGAAAGTACAAAGCCCTTTGGAAAACACCCTTCGTTTCTCTTTATCTTTTAATATCGGAGACGGCGAATACACGGAATACTAATATACCAATCAAATAAAATTAATAAAAACTATTGCCGGTTGCAATAGTTTTTTTGTCTCCAATAGTTATGAAAAAAATAAAAATTGAAACTGAATTTGATGTTTACGATACTATAAGCGAGTTAGCAATGTCAGTTCAAAATCTAATAAAAAAGGCTACTGAGGCTCGCGAAAAAGCCTACGCACCCTATTCTCAGTTTTTGGTTGGTGCCGCATTAGAGCTAGAAAATGGAGAGATTATTTTAGGGAACAACCAAGAAAATGCCTCTTACCCCTCTGGTTTGTGTGCAGAACGAACTGCTATTTATTATGCAGGAGCTGAATTCCCAAATCAAAAAATACTTAGAATGGCTATTGTAGCAGGTTCTACAAAGAATCCGACAACAAAACCAATCCCCCCTTGTGGTGCCTGTAGACAAGCATTATCAGAGTATGAAGTCAAACAAAACACCGAAATGGAGCTGTATTTCATGGGGACTTCAGGGCAAATAGCATTCTCAAAGTCAGTCGAAAATATCCTTCCTTGGGTGTTTGATAAAACCGTACTATAACGTTTTTTTAAAAAATTAACCCCTACTCTTTTTAGGTTATCAATCAAAGTATTACTTTTGTATTTACATTAAATTAAATTACTGTAACAACATGCAGAAAATAACCAAAGAAGTCTACCTTGATTGGTATGAGAATATGATGTTATGGCGAAAGTTTGAAGACAAACTAGCTGCCGTTTATATCCAGCAAAAAGTAAGAGGATTTCTCCACCTTTACAATGGTCAAGAAGCAGTCCTAGCAGGCGCTTTGCACGCTATGGATTTATCTAAAGACAAAATGATCACTGCCTATCGAAATCATGTGCAACCAATTGGGATGGGCGTAGATCCGAGACGTGTCATGGCTGAACTTTTTGGAAAGGCGACAGGAACTTCTCAAGGTTTAGGTGGCTCAATGCATATTTTTTCTAAGGAAAAAGGATTTTATGGTGGCCACGGAATTGTAGGGGGACAAATACCTTTAGGAGCTGGAATGGCTTTTGGAGATAAATACCACGAAACTGGTGCTGTAACGCTTTGTTATTTTGGAGATGGTGCCGCACGTCAAGGCTCCTTACACGAAACATTTAATATGGCTATGCTATGGAAGCTTCCAGTAGTGTTTGTTTGTGAAAATAACGGCTATGCGATGGGAACATCTGTAGATCGAACAGCTAACCATACAGATATTTGGAAACTAGGATTAGGATACGAAATGCCTTGCGGACCTGTTGATGGGATGAACCCTGTCAAAGTAGCAGAAGCATTTGACGAAGCCATTCAACGTGCCAGAAGAGGTGATGGACCTACCTTTTTAGAAATGAAAACCTACCGTTACAGAGGCCACTCTATGAGTGATGCACAACACTACCGAACAAAAGACGAGGTAAAAGAATACAAGAAGATTGACCCTATTACTCAAGTTTTGGATGTAATACTTCGTGAAGAATATGCTACTGAAGATGATATTAAAGTCATTGATAAACGTGTGAAAGAATTGGTTGCTGAATGTGAGAAATTCGCTGATGAGTCTCCATATCCAGAAAAAAATGTCATGTACGACGTTGTATACGAACAAGAAGATTATCCATTTTTACAACATAAATTATAAGTTATGGCTATTATAGTTAACATGCCCCGACTAAGCGACACCATGGAAGAAGGAACGGTGGCTAGCTGGTTGAAAAAAGTAGGAGATAAAATTGAAGAAGGAGACATTCTTGCAGAAATTGAAACCGATAAGGCAACAATGGAGTTTGAATCATTTAACGAAGGAACTTTACTACATATTGGTGTTCTAGAAGGAGAAACGACTATGGTCGATGAGCTTCTGGCTATTATTGGAGATGAAGGTGAAGATATTTCTGCACTATTGAACCCAACGACTGCCGTTGAAGAAACACCAGAAGAAATAGAGGCTCCAATTGAAGCTGCTGCATCTGTTGTAGAAACAAGTACTTCAAGCCTTCCGGAAGGAGTTATTGTGGTAACTATGCCACGCTTAAGTGACACCATGGAAGAAGGAACTGTTGCAAGCTGGCTCAAACAAGTTGGTGATGTTATTGAAGAAGGCGATATTTTAGCTGAAATCGAAACAGATAAAGCGACAATGGAATTTGAATCGTTTAACGAAGGAACTTTGTTATTCGTTGGGTTGCTAGAAGGTGACTCGGCAAAAGTAGACGATCTCTTAGCAATCATAGGGCCTGCAGGAACAGACGTTTCAGCAGTGGCTGCTAACTTTTCTACAACTGCACCATCATCGGAAGAAGCGGCTCCAAAAGTAACCGCTCCCGTTGTTAAAGAAACAGTAATAACAGAAGCTGCACCAGTTGCAGTTCCAGTACCAAATACAACAGGACGCTTACATATTTCACCGCTAGCGCGAAAAATGGCAGACGATAAAGGGATTGCTTTAAACCAATTGGTTGGAAGTGGTGAAAACGGACGCATTATCAAACGCGATGTTGAAAACTTCACCCCCTCTGAAGTTATTTCTTCTGTAAGTATAGCAAAATTTGTACCAACCGGACAAGAAGACTCTGAAGAAATTAAAAACTCGCAAATGCGTAAAACCATTGCGAAACGTTTAGGTGAATCTAAATTTACAGCGCCACATTACTACTTGAATGTTGAGTTTGACATGGACAATGCTATGGCTTTTAGAGCACAATACAATACGGTACCAGACACTAAAATATCATTTAACGATATTATTGTTAAAGCATGTGCATTGGCTTTACGTGAGCATCCACAAGTAAATTCACAGTGGTTTGCGGATCGAATGAAACTAAACAACCACGTACATGTTGGGGTAGCCGTTGCAGTTGAAGATGGTTTAGTAGTTCCTGTAGTTCGTTTTGCAAATGAGCAAAGCCTGCCACAAATTGGCGCTGCCGTTAGAGATTTTGCAGGGCGTGCACGAAACAAAAAACTAACCCCTCAAGAGATGGACGGCAGTACATTTACCGTATCTAACTTAGGGATGTTTGGAATAGAAAGTTTCACATCCATTATCAACCAACCCAACTCAGCTATTTTATCTGTGGGGGCTATTGTTCAAAAACCAGTGGTTAAAAACAGTCAAATTGTTGTTGGAAACACTATAAAACTAACCCTTGCTTGCGATCACCGAACAGTAGATGGAGCAACAGGCGCACAATTTTTACAAACTCTTAAGGGGTATATTGAGAATCCTGTGACCATGTTAGTCTAAAAATTATTGAAAATTTACAAAAAAAATCTACTCTGTTGAGTAGATTTTTTTTTTGTGTTTTACCAACGTTAGCCCTCCCACGTTTTAACACGCTTTCATATTTAAAAAACAAAAAGCTTAGATTGTTTTATTGTCTTAGATCTAAACAAGATTTAACTAGGTTATGAATATCTATATAAATGGGCCTTACTAATTTGTCTAGATAAATTTAAATTATACTTTAAACAAAAAACCCACTCGAATGAGTGGGTTTTTTGTTCTGTGGGCGCAGAGGGATTCGAACCCCCGACCCCCTGGGTGTAAACCAGGTGCTCTGAACCAACTGAGCTATGCGCCCTCTTGAAGGTCTGCAAATATAGTCTAGTTTTTCAATTCACAAAAGGTTTTTTTGTAAAAAATTAAATTATTTCAGCCACCACAAATGTACTGCCACCTATATAGATAACATCATCTTGAGAAGCGTTTTGTTTGGCTGTAATTAAAGCGGCTTTAACAGACTGACAAACAAGTCCTTCAAGACCATTTTCATTGAAAATACGAGCGAGTTCAGACGCCTCAAGTCCTCTAGGGACATTGGGTTTGCAAAAGTAATACTGCGCCTGCTTTGGAAATAGGCCTATTAGTGAACTGACATCTTTATCGTTCACCATGCCCAAAACAATGTGCAAGCGTTGAAATTTTTCGGCGCTAAGCTGTTTGAACACCAAACTAAGTCCCTCCCTATTATGTGCTGTATCACAAATAATTTTTGGCGAAGTACACAAAACGTCCCAACGACCGCGAAGTCCTGTATTTTCGGTTACTTTTAGTAAGCCATGTTTAATTGCTTGAGAGGGGATTATAAACGACCCCGTATTTAAGATCGAAACGGTTTGCAGTACCGTACGTACGTTATGAATCTGGTAGTCGCCTTTCAGACTAGTTGAGTTGATTTCATCTATTAACTGATCGGCAAAATAAATCGATGCCTGTTCTTTAGTGGCTTTGGCTCTAAAAACAGTTTCTGTGGCTGGCTGTGTTTCGCCAATCACTATGGGTGTATTTGGCTTTATAATCCCTGCCTTCTCCACTGCAATAGCTTCTAGAGTCGTGCCTAGAAACTGGGTATGGTCCAAACCAATATTAGTAATGACCGATACTTCAGGATTTAAGATATTAGTGGAATCCAAGCGGCCGCCAAGTCCGACCTCAACTACGGCAATGTCTACCTGTTGTTGTGCAAAATAATCAAATGCCATCCCCACAGACATTTCAAAAAATGACAATGAATTGGATACAAAAAAGGATTTGTTATGCGCCACAAAATCCACCACAAAATCTTTGCTGATCATTTGGCCATTAATGCGAATGCGTTCTCGAAAATCTTTTAAATGTGGAGACGTGTATAAGCCCACTTTATAACCAGCTTCTTGCAATACAGACGCCAACATATGCGCCGTAGATCCTTTCCCATTGGTCCCTCCAACGTGAACGGATTTGAATTTAAATTCTGGATGATTGAGCTGTTTGGCGAGTTTGAGTGTCTTACTTAAATCCGCTTTATAGGCTGATTTTCCCACGTTTTGATAAAGTGGTAATTGAGAAAATAGCCAACGAGTCGTTTCTGAATAATTCATTTATTGACGGACGCTAAAATCTACAATTACAAACCCAATTTGCTTAGAGGGTGCTTTAGAGTTAGCAGGCCATTTGTGGGAAAGCGCTGTTTTTTTTGCAGCATCGTATAAGCAACTATCTCCTGTTGTTCCTCTTTTTCCTGGGATGGCCTTGACGACTGTTCCGTTTTGATTGACATGAATTTCAACAACAACCGTACCTTCTTCATCACATTCAGGAATCTCTTTGGTTTTAGATGGGCGTCCACGCCCCTTAAGACCATAGCCTACACCGCCATTACCACTTCCTGGAGATCCAAAATAACTAGACGCATAGGGATTGCCATCTAGCTGACCTTTATCACCTGCCTCATTATCATCACCTTCTGATCCTTTGTCTGTACCTTGATCGGCTCCTATACCCCCCATAAGCGCGTCTAACTCTGCTTTCTTTTTAGCTTTTATGTCGGCTTGCTTTTTTAAGCGCTCGGCCTCAACTTTTGCTTTGGCATCTGATTCCGCTTTTGCCTTAACCGTTGCCTCAGCTTGCTGTTTGGCTTTTTCTGCTTCCGCATTTTTAAGGGCTATAGATTCTAAATCTTCCGCGGTTAGCACTTCCTCTGACGGGGCTGAATCACTTGATTCATTAGTTGGCACTATTTCGGACGCTTCAATTGGCTCTGTAACTGGTGTAGATTCTGAAGCGCGTGTTTCTTTGGGCTGTACCTGCCCGCTACCTGTATCAGAATACCCAAAATTAACCGCTACTCCATATTCTAAAGGAGGATCCATATAACCAGGACCCACTACAAATAAAAGCAAAACCAATAACAACATGATGACGGTCGTTAGTCGAGCCGAATATTTTTGATGTTTGGTTTTAAAGTAGCGCATCTTAATTAGGATTTACAGCTAATATAATCTTGAATTTATTACGGTTTGCAATGTCCATCACTTTAACAACATAATCAACAGGAACCGATTTCTCAGCTCTTAAAACAAGAGTGGGGGCCATTTCATTTTGAAGTAACTTAAGTAATTCGGATTCTAAATTTTGAACCTCAACTTCTTTTTGATCGATATAGAAAGCTAAGTCTTTTTGAATACTTACAGAAATTGATTTTTTATTTTCAGTTTTACCGCTAGCCGTAGGCAACAAAATGTCAATTGCGTTGGTAGTCACTAAAGTGGATGCTATCATGAAAAAGATCAATAATAGAAACACAATATCCGTCATTGACGACATGTTAAATTCTGGCGTAATTTTATTTCGACCTCTAAGATTCATATTATATAGGTTCGTTGAGTAAATCCAAAAACTCTACAGAATTAGCTTCCATTTGGTACACGACTTTATTAGTACGTCCTACGATGTAGTTATAAGAAATATATGAGATAATTCCAACAACTAAGCCTGCTACAGTGGTTGTCATAGCGGTATACAAGCCATCGGCTAATAATTTAATATCTATTTGACCACCCGAATTAGCAATTTCAAAAATGGATAAGATCATGCCTATCACCGTTCCCAAAAACCCAATCATGGGCGCTGCTCCTGAAATAGTAGCAAGAATACTTACGTTTTTTTCTAGGCTATAGACCTCTAGTTTTCCTGCATTTTCAATGGCCGAATTAATGTCCGCAAGGGGGCGTCCAATTCGTGAAATCCCTTTGTGAATTAACCTAGAAACTGGAGAGTTAACATTTGTACAAAGTGCTTTTGCTGCTTCTATTTTACCATTGACTACATGGTCTTTTATTTGATTCATGAAGTTCGGATCTACCTTAGAAGCCGCTTTAATTGTAAATAGGCGTTCAAAATAAATATACAAAGCCACAACAAGTAGCCCTGTTAAAAGCGCTATTATAAGTTGACCAGCTAAACCTCCACTTTTAATTAGCTCAATAATCGATAGTGTTTTTTCGATTGATTCGGTCTCTAAAGACTGTGCAATTTCATCTTGAATCATATAAGTACAAATAAGTAGTTTAACTGAAAAACGCTAAAAATTAATAAAAATTATCTTTAGAACAGAGTTCTTGTAAAGAAAAAAGTAACCGCTCCTGCTAAAAACCCAATTAAGGCCAACCAGGATATCTTTTTTAAATACCAGAAAAAGTTAATTTTTTCCATCCCCATAGCAACAACTCCAGCTGCAGACCCAATAATAAGCATACTTCCACCGGTACCAGCAGCATAGGCAATAAAATGCCATAATTCATGATCCATAGGCTGTGAAAACATTCCAAGGGAAGCCGCTACTAATGGCACATTATCAATAACTGCTGATCCAACCCCCAATAAAAGAACGACTAGATCTGACACTTCAGCTCCTGGTAGTTCTGTGCCTAAAGCAGGAGTTGCGACTTTTAGCCAGTCGGCAAACCCAAACAAAACGCCTAGAGACTCAAGGGCCGCTACTGCCATTAAAATTCCTAAGAAAAATAAGATACTTGGTAATTCTATTTTTGATAAAGAATGGTGAACGGGACTGTGATGCACAGGACCTTCATGGTTGTCTTTATCTAATTCCTTTATGCTGAATTTTGAAGAACTAAATATTTCTGCAAATACCGCTACAATACCCAATGAAAGCATCATACCAACATATGGAGGAAGGTGGGTTACAACTTTAAATATCGGAACAAAAATAATCGCCGCTAAGCCCAAGTAGAGCATCGTCCCACTAAAACGTCCAGCTTGCTGAGATTGTGTTGTGTCAATTTCTAGAGATCCTTTAAATGCTGGAAGATAGGATGCTACAGCTGTAGGCACAACCATACACACTATTGAGGGAAGCAATAGGTACCCAAATAAATGCCCTGTACTTACTTTGTTCGCTATCCATAGCATGGTTGTCGTTACATCTCCAATTGGGGAGAACGCACCTCCTGCATTGGCAGCGATCACAATAAGCCCTGCAAACCATAAACGCATTTTACGGTCGATAATTATTTTTTGCAGTAATGAGATTAAAACAATCGTAGCGGTTAGGTTATCTATAATGGCTGACAACACAAATGCTAAGATGGCAAAAATCCATAGTAGCTTTGATTTCTTTTTAGTTTGAATGAAGTTTTTAATAGTCGAAAAACCATTGAAATAAGCAATAATTTCTACAATGGTCATCGCTCCCAGTAAGAACACAAGAATTTCTGCTGTTTTCCCTAAATGATGCAGTAATGTTTCTTCTAGGATATGCATTTTTTCGCTATGATCAAATGCTTTAAAATTATCTATAAGAGCATGCTTACTCGAGTCAAACCAGTTTTGAAAATCGTCGACTCCAAAAGAAACTAAGGCCCAGCTAATGGCCATCATGACCAAGGCTGGAATTAATTTATCGATTTTTAAAGTATGTTCTAAAGTGATTGCTAAATAGCCTAGTACAAATACAATTATAATAACTGCTTCCATTGGTTAAATTTTATATTATAAAGTCACAATCTTGAATGACTGTGACTACGAAACAAATATAAAAAACAAAATAATCATTAAAAAGATTTAATGTTATTATTAGGTAAATAAACTCGACCACTACAATGGTCTTGACTAGCCCCTGTTACACTTTGAAGACAGTTTGGCAACTCTTTCAATCTTAGCACTCCTAAAAACCCAAAAATCAGGGCTTCTTTGAATTCTATAATCATGGGGTCAGCTAGTGTTAACTCATGTAAACTAAGACTTGCGATTCGCTGCATAAGAAAGTTGTTATACACACCACCACCAGTATGTAATCCCTTTTTCAAGTTATTCTCTTTTAAAACGGACGAAATCTGAAAAGCGCAATGCTCTACCACGGTTCTCATTATTTCCTCAAGCTCAATCTCATAGCTATCAATTAATGGAATTATATGCTCTTGTACCCACTCTAATCCTAATGATTTAGGTGGATGTGAGGCATAAAAACTCAAGGCATTCAAATCGTTAAGTAAGGGCAGACAAATGGTTCCTTTTGAAGCTATACGGCCTTCAGAGTCATAGGACAACCCTAAAGGATTCACATAGTGATTTAGGACAATATTAACTGGACAAATATCAAAAGCAATCCGCTTATTCCCTTGTTCAAAAGAGAGGTTTGCAAAGCCTCCTAAGTTAATACAATAGTCATAGTTTGAAAACAGCAAGGCATCCCCTATTGGAACCAAAGGAGCCCCTTGCCCCCCTAAAGTGACATCTTGAGTACGAAAATCACAAACTACTGTTTGATTTAAATAATTAGCGATTTCTGGTAAGTTTCCTATTTGAAGCGTTTTCCCTTTGTTGGGCTGATGAAAAACTGTGTGACCATGACTACAAACAGCATCAATAGGAGCTTCAGGTTTTTTTTTAATAAAGGTAGAAATTACTTCAGATAGAAGCTGTGTATAATCATTGTTTAGCTGTACTAACTTTGAAGAGCTTAATGCAATCCCTGTTCGCAAGCGATCTTGCCAATACTCAGAATATCCAATAGTTTGAGCATCGATAATATGAAACTTCCATGAACTTACATATTCAAAATGCACATAGCATAAATCAATGCCGTCAAGAGAGGTTCCAGACATCACTCCGATAACAAAAAAGTTAGTTTTATTTTTAACCTGTAGTAAAGTCATAGCATATTTTTTAACATTTACTATGCGTGCATAGTAAATTTACCTATATTTGGAGGACAAATTAAAAATTTATGAATTTCTCCCTTTCTGAAGAACAACAAATGGTACGTAAAGCAGCACGTGATTTTGCACAAACCGAATTAAAACCTGGCGTAATTAAACGCGACGAACTCCAAGAATTTCCCGACAATTTAGTGAAAAAAATGGGAGCATTGGGCTTTATGGGTATTATGGTAGACCCCAAGTACGGCGGAAGCGGCATGGATACGATATCCTATGTTTTAATTATGGAAGAACTATCTAAAGTAGATGCCTCTGCTTCGGTGATTGTATCCGTAAACAATTCTCTTGTATGTTATGGACTTCAAACATATGGATCGGAAACACAGAAAGAAAAATACTTACCAAAGTTAGCCTCCGGAGAAGCTGTAGGGGCCTTTTGTTTGAGTGAACCAGAAGCTGGAAGTGACGCCACCTCCCAACAAACAACCGCCATAGATCATGGAGATTATTATTTAATTAACGGCACTAAAAACTGGATTACTAGTGGAGGACGTTCGGACGTATATATTGTTATCGCACAAACAGATCGTTCTAAGGGATCTAAGGGTATTAATGCGTTTATTATCGAAAAAGGAATGGCTGGATTTGAGATAGGCCCCAAGGAAGATAAACTTGGAATTCGGGGTAGCGATACCCATACACTACAATTTAATGACGTGAAAGTACCGAAGGAAAACCGAATTGGGGAAGATGGATTTGGATTTAAATTTGCTATGAAAACCCTTTCTGGTGGTCGAATAGGCATCGCAGCTCAAGCGCTTGGCATTGCATCTGGCGCATACGAACTCGCACTAGCTTATTCCAAACAGCGAAAGGCTTTTGGAACAGAAATATGCAATCACCAAGCCATCGCTTTTAAACTGGCTGATATGGCAACCGATATTGAAGCGGCTCGACATATGGTAATGAAAGCAGCTTGGGAAAAAGACCAAGGAGTTTCTTACGATACATCAAGTGCAATGGCAAAACTTTTTGCCTCCAGAATCGCGATGGAACACTCCGTAGAAGCAGTTCAAATTCATGGTGGTAATGGCTTTGTAAAAGACTATCATGTAGAACGCTTGATGAGAGACGCCAAAATTACGCAGATCTACGAAGGAACTTCAGAAATCCAAAAAATGGTCATATCAAGAGCTATTTTAAAAAATTAAAAAAAACTTTAACTGCTTAGTAAAAAACAAACAATACGTCATTATGTCCTTTTAAAATAGCGCCAATTAATATATATTAGATGCATATTTAAGGAAGGCTATGAAAGAAAATAAAAGAGCAAGCTATATTGAGAAGGTATTAAAAAACATGCCAAACTCTTGGTTGAATAATACAACACATCGACTCGATATATACGACGAAAAATTAGCCAAAATACAATTTACGCAGCAATTTGAGATTTTATATAATAACGACAATTATGAACAACTGGCGTTGAAAAACCTGCCTACTGCGTACGATTATATTAGGCTAGGCCATCCTTTATCTTGTATACTAGAGTGGGCTCTAGGAAAATCAAATAATATAAGACCCGAAAATGTAATAAGCTTTTCATCAAAAACGATTCCTGTACTAGCAATCTTGAGAAAAAACTTATTGNATAATAAAAACACACNGATCAGTTATATTGGAGAGACACCTAAATTCCTAAAAGGCAGAACCCTTAAGGATGTTTACGGCTATAAATATGAACTAAATAAGATAACAACTGAAGATGATCTCCTGGATTTTGACGGAACGTCCATTTTTATCTCAAACCTATCTAAGGACACAAATATAGTCCTTCCCAACACCATTGATTTTTATGTTAATTGCTATACTGAACTTGGAAGTATATTGCTTGTTAACAAAAGTTGTAATGAAGATTATATACCAGAAATTCAACATGTTCGTAGGAGAGAAACGATTGCAATGACTCCAGCAAATTGTGTAATAGTACTAAAATCTCTGTTAAATGAAACTAGGATAGATAGTAAAACGCATACGGAGTCTAAAAACAAAAGACTAGTAACAAACTCGATTTTAGAAATTACAGGGACCAAAACAACTCCCATTATTGGCTCAAGTGGACTGTCAATACAGTACGCTATTATGATGGGGCTTATTCATGATGCACTAGAAAGACACCCGGGAAAAGATATTAAAATTATTGTGCCTACAAATTGTTACGGAGGCACCAACGACCAAGCTAGACGGGTAGCGAGATGTATTGCAAACGTGCAAGTAGTAGATCTAGATGTTGATGGCAAAAATGATATGGTTCAAAGTATTGATCGTGTTTTAGACACACTAGCAAGTGAAGATGCAGTCCCCTATATAATCGCTGAAATTCCAACAAACCCAAGGGTTGAAGTTCCTAGTCTTATCAAATTACAAAAGGTATTAACTAAAGACCGGAACACTAAAAACAACAAAATTGCTATCAAAGCTGTTTTTATACTAGACCAGACATTTTGCCCTAATATTCGTTTTATGGGCGAAAACAAAACACTTTCAACAGTGAGTGCCATTTCCTATGTTAGTGGGTCAAAATTTCCAAGTGGTGGCCTATGTACTGCTGGTTACTGTGTAGCAAATGAAAAAGCAGCAGTACTGATGAAAAAAATCGAAACACATCTAATGTTGTGCAATAACGAGGCGACTCCACTTCAAGTTGAACTTTTAGCAAAACAATTACCCTCTATGAATCATAGAATTCAAGAGGCCTACAAAAATACGCGTCGGTTTGTAAACTTCATAAAAACTACTTTACCAAACGCTAAAATTAACTTTGTATCTGAGGAGTTAGCAAAAGAAGGGTATACTCCATCGGTATTTTCATTAGACCTTCCAGCCAGGGGAAGTACAGACGAAGAAAAAGAAACATTTAAGAGGGTCTTAAATCTTAAGTTAATAAATTTAATGATTCAGGAAATACCAGATGAAAGTAAATTCTGCGTTAGCTATGGACAATTAAAAGGATGTTATTGGACAATTCCTGCTACATCTACACAAGGAACAACAAAAGAAGAGGATAAAGACTATATTGTCAGAGTTTCATTATCTCCAGAAATGGACATTGAGCGGCATGAAGACATCTTCATGAACTTTGTAAGCAGCCTTTAAACTATTTATAAATTTCAGCAACCCTTACAGTTCTTATTGAATCTTAACTATAAAGGAGAGAGAATACCACTCATTTTCTGAAAAAATACAGTAAAAAACCTCATAAGCTCCTATTACTAACTGGTAGTATAATTCTAAAAATAAAAGAATTCTTTATTTTATTTCTTACCATGCTTGAAATCGCTTTGGATATAATCTTATGAGCAAGCAAAAGATTAAAAAACAAAAAATCCCTAACAACTAAATGTTAGGGATTCTCAAAAAAGGCGGTGACCTACTCTTCCACAAATGTAGTACCATCGGCGCTAATGGGCTTAACTTCTCTGTTCGGGATGGTAAGAGGTGAGCCCCATTGCAATAACCACCTTAGGGTTATTTGTAAC
>JGI20157J14317_10000356_pt1 | contig 51156 bp, 63 predicted proteins | sample COG_07_FD_14317 | JGI IMG/M metagenome (IMG submission 14317)
GCAATGGAAGAGAAGCTTCGCTTTGCTATCCGTGAAGGTGGTCGTACTGTAGGTGCTGGCGTTGTTGGTAAAATTATTGAGTAATTAAGGGTGAAAGAGTTCTTTTTTTGAGCTCTTTTTTTTATTTTAGAAAGCGTTAGAAACGGATTTCCACTATGGATCGTCAAAATATTCGCATTCGGTTGAAAGCATTCGACCACCGCATCTTAGATACCTCTACAAAAGAGATTGTAAGTACAGCTAAGCGTACAGGAGCAACTGTCAGAGGACCGATTCCTTTGCCTACACGGATTGAACGGTTTACCGTAAATCGCTCACCTCACGTTAATAAGAAGTCTCGCGAGCAGTTTGAGATTAGAACACACAAACGGATGCTTGATATAGTTGATCCAACACCGCAGACAGTTGATGCTTTAATGAAGCTCGACCTTGCTGCAGGTGTTGATGTTGAAATTAAGTTAGGGGCGTAATTATGTTGCGTTCAGGTTTATTGGCAAAAAAAGTTGGTATGACTCAGGTATATGATGAGGCGGGGAATCATATCCCTGTAACAGTCTTATCATTAGAGGGTTGTCAGGTAGTAGCNCATAAAACTGCCGNTAGGGACGGTTATACAGCTCTTCAGCTTGGTTCAGGTGAGGCAAAAGTTAATCGCGTTTCGAAAGCAGAGCGCGAACGTTTTTCTAAAGCAGCTGTAACTCCAAAAAAGAAATTAATCGAGTTTCGTGTTGAAGAGGATAAATTAATTGAAGTTGGCGCTGAAATGCTTGCTGACCATTTCGTACCAGGACAAAAGGTTGATGCTTCTGGAATTACTGTCGGTAAAGGTTTTGCAGGGGCAATGAAGCGCCATAATTTTGGCGGCTTAAGGGCTACTCATGGTGTTTCGATTTCTCACAGATCTCATGGTTCTACTGGACAATGTCAAGATCCTGGGAAAGTATTTAAGGGCAAAAAAATGGCAGGGCATATGGGAGCTGTAAGACGAACAGTTCAAAATTTAGAGATTGCCCGTGTCGATGCTGATCAGGGGTTGGTTCTAATTAAGGGCGCTACTCCTGGATCAAAGGGCGCCTGGATTGAAATTCGTGACGCTGTTAAGGGTCCAAAAGTTTCTGATTTACCTTTACCAGGCAGTTTTAATATATCTAAGGCCCCTGTAGAAGATGAAATTGCTCCAAGTGATACAACTGAAAGCATAAACTCAAGTGAGGATATTTAATTATGAAAATTGATGTTCAAACACTTGATGGAAAGAAATCTGGATCTTTAGATCTTAGTAAAGACATATTTGGTCAGGAGCCCAGAAAAGATGTTCTTCACAGAATGGTTAGGTATCAGCTAGCTAAGCGACAATCTGGTACTCATCAGACTCAAGAACGTGGAGATGTTTCTAAAACAACAAAAAGAATAGGTCGCCAGAAGGGCGGTGGTACTGCCCGTCATGGTAATGGATCTGTTTCTCAATTTCGTGGTGGTGCCAAAGCACACGGGCCCCGTTCAAGATCACATGCAATTGGTTTGCCTAAGAAAGTTAGAGCAATGGCTCTTCGTCATGCATTGTCAGCTAAAGCAACAGCTAAAGAACTTGTAATTATCGAAGATGCGTCAGCAAAATCGCCTAAAACAGCTGATTTGCTTAAGCAATTAATGGGATTAGGTATAACAAATTGTTTGGTTGTTAGCGGCTCGTTAATTGAAGAAAATTTTGCAAAAGCAGCTAAAAATATCCCAAATTTGGACGTTCTGCCTAGTCAGGGAGCTAATGTTTATGATATTTTGAAGCGTCATACTTTGGTTTTAACTAAACAAGCGGTATTAGATCTGGAGGCTCGATTAAAATGAGTATTGCAGCCCGACATTATGATAGTGTACTTTCTCCTATCATAACTGAAAAGTCCACAATTATAGCAGAAAATAATCAGGTCGTATTTGAAGTTCCTGTTTCCGCTAGTAAGCCAGAAATTAAAGAAGCTGTAGAGCAGTTATTTAAAGTATCTGTGACTGCGGTAAACACACTCCGTTTAAAAGGTAAAACCAAACGTTTCAGAGGTATTCCTGGTCGCAGGAAAGATATCAAAAAAGCGGTAGTCACCTTAAAAGATGGCGACAGCATAGACATAGCAACTGGATTGTAGGGGGGAAATATGGCTCTTAAGACATTTAATCCAACTAGTCCTTCGAGAAGAAATCTCGTTCAGGTTGATCGCTCTGACCTTCACAAGGGTAGGCCAGAGAAATCACTAACAGAAGGTTTATCAAAAAAGGGTGGTAGAAATAACACAGGCAGAATAACTATGCGCCGTCAAGGCGGTGGTCATAAGCGTTTGTATCGAATGGTTGATTTTAAAAGATCAAAAAAAGACATGTCTGCTAATGTATTGCGCATTGAGTACGACCCAAATAGAACATCATATATTGCACTTATTCAGTATAAAGATGGTAAAAAAGCTTATATTCTTGCTCCTCAAAGGTTAGCGGCTGGCGACACTGTGATTTCTTCTGATAAAGCTGATGTTAAGCCAGGAAACTCAATGCCTCTTCGTTCAATGCCGGTTGGTACTATTATTCATAATATAGAGCTTAAGCCAGGAAAAGGTGGTCAGATAGCCAGATCAGCAGGTACATATGCTCAGCTAGTTGGTAGATCAGAGGGTTACGCGCAAGTCAGACTTAAATCTGGTGAGATGCGAATGGTTCATCAGACTTGTTTAGCCACTGTTGGGGCTGTGTCAAACCCAGACCACATGAATATTAATCTAGGTAAGGCAGGGCGAAAGCGTTGGCTTGGTAAAAGACCTCAGGTTCGTGGTGTGGCTATGAACCCTGTGGATCACCCTCACGGGGGTGGCGAGGGTAGAACCTCAGGTGGTAGGCATCCGGTTACACCTTGGGGTAAACCTACAAAAGGTGCTCGCACTCGCTCAAATAAAGCGACTGATAAATTCATTATACGTTCGCGTCACGCGAAGAAGAAACGTTAAGGAGCGTAGAGAGTATGCCACGTTCAGTTTGGAAAGGTCCGTTTGTCGACGGATATCTATTAAAAAAAGCAGAAGCGGCTAAGGCTGAAGGTAGGCACAAGCCCATCAAGACATGGTCGCGTCGCTCAACTATTATGCCAGGATTTGTAGGTCTCACATTTCAAGTTCATAATGGTCAGAAATTCATACCTGTCATTGTAAATGAAGATATGGTTGGTCATAAATTCGGCGAATTTTCTCCAACACGTACCTATTACGGTCATGGTGTTGATAAAAAAGCAAAGCGGAAATAATAATGTCAAAATTAAAAAATCCACGTCGTGTTGCTGACAATGAAGCTAGGGCTAAATTACGTATGATACGTATTAGTCCTCAGAAACTAAATCTTGTTGCCCAGTTGATTAGGGGTAAAAGAGTTGAGACTGCCTTAGCGGACCTTGAATTTTCACATAAGCGTATTTCTGGCGAAGTTAAAAAAGTTCTCCAGTCTGCAATTGCAAATGCCGAAAATAATCATGGTTTAGATATCGATAGTCTTGTTGTTTCAGAAGCATATGTAGGAAAGAATTTAGTAATGAAGCGTTTTCGTGCTCGTGCACGTGGAAGAGGTGCTAGAATTTTAAAGCCTTTTTCTGAATTAACTATAGTTGTTCGTGAAGTAGAAGAGATATCAGCTGAAAATAATAGTGAGGCAGCGTAATGGGACAGAAGATTAATCCAATTGGATTGCGCTTAGGCATTAACCGAACTTGGGAATCTAGATGGTATGCTAATACTTCTGAATATGGGGATTTGCTTCATCAAGATCTTGCAATTCGTGCTTTTCTCAATGCCGAACTTAAAGCCGCCTCTGTAGCACGTATTATCATAGAGCGCCCTCATAAAACCTGTCGCGTAACTATATACACCGCTCGTCCAGGCGTTGTTATTGGAAAAAAAGGTGCAGACATAGAGGTCTTAAGAAAGCGTGTTGCATCAATGGTTGATGGTGAGGTATTCATAAATTTAGTCGAGGTTCGCAAGCCTGAAGTCGATGCTAATTTGGTAGCCGATGGAATTGCTCAACAGTTAGAGCGTAGGGTCTCATTTCGAAGAGCTATGAAAAGATCTCTTCAGAGTGCTATGAGAATGGGTGCTAAGGGATGTAAAATTAAGCTTGGTGGTCGTCTTGGGGGTGCCGAAATTGCAAGGATTGAACAATATCAGGAAGGTTCTGTTCCTCTGCATACAATGCGTGCAGACATAGATTATGGTGTGGCCAGTGCTATGACCGCTATGGGAATAATAGGTATAAAAGTCTGGATTAATAAAGGTGAAATACTCGAGCACGACCCATATGCGCACGATAAACGAATGAATGATCAAGGTGATACCAGATCACGCGGAAATAATGACCGTGGCGGCCGTGAACGCCGTCCGGCAAGATCTAATTAAAAGGGGTTTTGAGCAATGTTACAGCCAAAACGTACTAAATTTCGTAAAGCTCACAAGGGCCGTATCAAAGGTGTGGCTAAGGGTGGATCCGCCTTAAATTTTGGTTCTTATGGCCTTAAAGCTTTAGAGCCCGAACGGGTAACAGCCCGACAAATCGAAGCTACTCGTAGGGCCATCACGCGTCATATGAAGCGTGCTGGTCGAGTTTGGATAAGAATTTTTCCGGATGTGCCTGTTACTAAAAAGCCAACTGAAGTCCGTATGGGTAAAGGTAAGGGTTCTGTCGAGTTTTGGGCATGTAAGGTAAAGCCAGGGCGTGTGATGTTTGAAATTGATGGTGTATCAGATGGAGTAGCTAGGGAAGCTCTTCGTCTTGGAGCTGCAAAGTTACCAGTTAAGTGTAAAATTGTTACACGTCCTGGCGAACAGTAGGAGCAGGTGATGAAGACAATTGATGTAAGAACTATGACCGAGGATCAGCTTAGTGATGAGCTTCTTAAGTTAAAGAAGGAACAGTTTAACCTCCGCTTTCAAGAGGCGACTGGTCAATTAGAGAAAACAGCTCGTGTGAGAGAAGTGCGTAGGAATATAGCACGCGTGAAAACAATACAGGCTGAAAAAAAATCAGCTAAAAAGTCTTAAGGTAGGTATATATGCCAAAACGCATACTTCAAGGAACTGTTGTATCTGATAAAGGTGAAAAAACAGTTGTTGTAAAAATTGAAAGGTCTTTTCTGCACCCATTGCTTAAAAAGACTATTCGTAGAACTAAAAAATATCATGCACATGATGAAAAAAATGTGCACAAGGTAGGCGATACAGTACGTATAATTGAATGTTCGCCTAAAAGTAAATTAAAGCGGTGGGAGGTTCACGCTGAGTAGTTACTCTGCTCTTGTGTACAGCCCCTTAAAAAGGAGACAAACGCATGATTCAAATGCAATCAAATCTTGACGTCGCCGATAACTCTGGTGCCCGCCGCGTTCAGTGTATAAAAGTACTAGGTGGTTCTAAGCGAAGATATGCTCATGTTGGTGATACCATTGTTGTATCTATCAAGGAAGCTATTCCTCGTGGAAAAGTAAAAAAAGGAGAGGTGCGTAAAGCTATCGTCGTACGAGTCCGCAAAGATATTCAAAGACGTGATGGCTCTGTTATACGTTTTGATGGAAACGCAGCTGTAATTATAAATAACAATGGTGAGCCAATTGGTACGCGTATTTTTGGTCCAGTTCCTAGGGAGCTACGTGCTAAAAATCACATGAAAATTGTTTCTCTAGCACCCGAGGTTCTGTAGTCATGGCAGCTAAGATAAAAAAAGGCGATCACGTTATCGTTATTGCTGGAAAAGATAAGGGCAGCAAGGGTGAGGTTTTAAAGGTCTTTCCAAAGGAAAATAGACTTCTAGTAAAAGGAGTGCGTCTTGTTAAACGTCATGTAAAGCCAAGTCAGGGAGATCCAGACGGGGGTATAAAGACCTTTGAGGGACCTATTCATATATCAAACGTTTCTCAACTTGACCCAAAAAATGGGAAGCCCACTAGAGTTGGTTTCAAGTCACTGAAAGATGGTAAAAAGGTCCGCGTGGCCATTAAATCCGGGGAGATAATCGATGGCTAAGCCGTATGAACCGCGTCTTTCTGCAATATATCGTGATGAAATTCGCGATCAAATGCAGAAGCAATTTGAGTATAAAAATGAAATGCAGATACCAAAAATTGAGAAGGTTGTTCTTAACATGGGTTTGGGTGAGGGTGTTTCCGATAAAAAGAAGGTTCAAGCTGCAATAGCTGAACTGGAGTTAATAGCCGGTCAAAAGCCACTGCCAACAAAATCCAAGAAATCAATAGCAGGCTTTAAATTACGAGATGGAATGGTTATTGGTGCTAAAGTTACTTTGAGGCGTGATCAGATGTACGAATTTATTGACCGCTTAGTTAACATTGCTTTGCCTAGGACTAGAGATTTCAGAGGACTTAATGGGAAAAGTTTTGATGGTAAGGGCAACTACGCTATGGGACTTAAAGAACATATTGTATTTCCAGAAATTAATTATGATCAAGTAGACTCAGTTAAAGGTATGGATATTGTTGTTCAAACAACAGCTAAAACAGATAAAGAAGCTAAAGCATTGCTGGCAGCATTTTCGTTTCCATTTCGAAACTAAATTGTACGTGGTGAGCTAAGCAGGTCGAATGACCTCGCAAAAAGGAGAATAAAATGGCTAAAGTAAGCTCAGTCGAGCGAAATTTAAAACGGCAGCGAATGGTTGCTAAGTATGCTGGTAAAAGGGCTTTATTAAAGGATATAGCACGAAACAAAGACCTCCCGGTAGAAGAAAGATTCAATGCTCAGCTGGAACTTGCAGCCTTGCCTCGCAATTCAGCTGAATCTCGTATTAGAAACAGGTGTCAGGTCACAGGTCGTCCTCGGGGTTATTATCGTAAAATGAAGATGTCAAGAATTGCTCTTCGCGAGCTCGGTTCAGCTGGCATGCTGCCCGGCTTAGTCAAGTCAAGCTGGTAGGAGGTAAGATATGTCATTTTCTGATCCCTTAGGCGATATGCTTACACGTATTCGCAATGCAATAATGCGAAATAGAACTTCTGTCAGCACGCCCGCTTCAAATCTCCGCGGTCGTGTACTTGATGTTTTGGCTGATGAGGGTTTCATCAGAGGTTATTCCGAAGGTCAAGTTGATGGATTTCGAATTTTTAATATCGAATTGAAGTACTTTGAAGGTGAAGCTGTTATTCGAGACATTAAGCGTGTATCCAAACCTGGCCGAAGAGTTTACTCTTCAGTTAAAACCTTACCCCAGGTTCGTAATGGTCTGGGTATTTCCATTTTATCAACACCTAAAGGCGTTATGAGTGATAATTCTGCTCGCGATGCAAACGTCGGTGGTGAAGTATTGTGTCAGGTGTCTTAATCATGTCTCGTATAGGAAAAAAACCAATAGTAATACCATCTGCAGTGAATCTCACACAAGAGGGTCAGAAAATTATAGCTAAAGGGCCAAAAGGAGAGTTAAATTTTATCCTTCCTGAGGGTATAATAGGAAAAATTGAAGGTGATATTTTCACAGTTAATCCTGCGGTTGAAAACAAATCAGGTGTCTCTTTATGGGGTATGTGTCGTTCTATGGTAGCTAATCTTATCGAGGGTGTTACTAACGGTTATAAGAAAGAGCTTGAACTAAAAGGTGTGGGTTACAGGGCTCAAATGAAAGGTTCTATGTTATCTATGCAGTTGGGCTTTTCACATGATGTTGAATATACTGCTCCTCAAGGAGTCACTGTTACAGCTCCAAAGCCAACTTCTGTAATAGTTGAGGGTATTGACAAACAAAAAGTTGGTCAAGTTGCTGCAATAATTCGATCATACCGAAAGCCTGAGCCCTATAAAGGTAAGGGTGTTCGTTACGTTGGTGAATATGTTCGAAGTAAAGAGGGTAAGAAGAAGTAATCATGAAAACAGCTCGCGAAAATATGCTACGCCGCGCTCAGAGAGTTCGTCGTCGTTTGAAAAAATATTCTAATGGTCGTCCAAGACTTTCTGTGTTCCGTTCTTCTAAGAACATTTATGTTCAGATTATTGATGATGCTACTGGTACCACTCTAGCTTCTGCTTCAACAATCGAAGATAAAAAAGCGAAGGGTTCTAACTTAGACGCTGCAACTCGTATAGGTAAGTTAATTGCTGAAAGAGCCAAGAAGGCTAAAATCGAAGATGTTATTTTTGATCGTGGTCCTTATCTTTATCATGGCCGTGTGAAAGCTCTGGCAGATGCGGCTCGTGAAGCCGGTTTAAAATTCTAGGAAAGCATANATTATGGCAGATAGANAAGATAATCGTCGTGGAAAGCGCGATGAAGAAAAAGAAAACGAGTTTATTGATCGTCTTGTGCACATNAACCGTGTGGCGAAAACTGTAAAAGGTGGTCGCAATATGAGTTTTGCTGCATTGGTCATAGTGGGTGATGAGAAAGGGCNAGTTGGTTTTGGTAAAGGGAAGGCGCGCGAAGTGCCTGAAGCTATNAGAAAGGCAACTGAAGAGGCAAAAAAGACTATGATACGCATTCCATTACGTGAAGGCCGGACACTGCATCATGACGTTCGAGGAAGGCATGGTGCCGGTAAGATAGTAATGAGGGCAGCTCCTCCAGGTACAGGCGTTATTGCCGGCGGTCCAATGAGGGCTGTGCTAGAGTGCTTGGGCGTTCAAGATGTTGTCGGAAAGTCGTTAGGAACATCAAATCCATATAATATGGTTCGTGCAACTTTTGAGGGTCTTAAGAACATGGAAAGTCCCCGTACAATTGCAAATAAACGTGGCAAAAAAGTTGGTGATATTGTTGGTCGCCGTAATGATGGTGCATCAGCTCCAGAAGCTGTAGTTCAGGCTTAGGAGATAGAGATGTCAAAGAAATTAACATTAAAAGTACGCCAAACTGGAAGCCCCATTCGTCGTAAGCCAGATCAGAGATCAACATTAGTTGGTTTAGGCCTTGGCCGAATAGGTAGTATGCGTGAATTAGAGGATACACCTTCTGTTCGCGGTATGATAAATAAAATTTCACACATGGTTGAAATAGTTGAAGAGTAGTACAACTGATACTGGAAGCTTCTGCTGGAGATAAAAATGCGTTTAAATGAATTAAGAGATAACATAGGTGCTACTAAAAACCGACTAAGAGTTGGTCGCGGTGTTGGCTCCGGTAAAGGTAAAACTGCTGGTAGGGGTGTTAAAGGGCAGAAGTCTAGATCTGGTGTTTCAATTAATGGTTTTGAAGGCGGCCAAATGCCTATTTACATGCGTCTACCTAAGCGTGGTTTTAACAAGCCCAACAGAAAGAGTTGGACGGAGCTATCAGTAATTAATTTACAAAAAGCTATTGAAAGCGGAAAAATTAAATCAGGTATAAAATATGATGAGGCTTCCTTGGTTTCTACCGGAGTAATTAGACGCATTAAAAGTGGTGTGAGGTTGATTGGATCTGGAAAACTTTCTGAAGCTGTTGACTTGGCTATCTCTGGTGTAACTCCTGGAGCATTGAAGTCTATAGAGGATGCCAAAGGGTCTATATCAATTGTTGATAGTTCGACAAAATACAGAGCAAAAGGTGTTAAAGCGGACAAGTCTGATAAGCTATCTAAGCAGGATAAGAAAAAAAATGTTAAAGTTTTAAAAGAGAAATCTGAGAAAATAGCTAAAAATACGCCGTCTAAAGCCAAAGATGAACCCGCTGCAAATAAGACTATAGCTAAAAAAGCTACTGTAAAGAAGACTTCGGCTAAAAAAGCTCCAGCTAAAAAAGCTCCAGCTAAAAAAGCTGCTGTAAAGAAGACTTCGGCTAAAAAAGCTCCGGCTAAAAAAGCTCCAGCTAAAAAAGCTGCTGTAAAGAAGACTTCGGCTAAAAAAGCTCCGGCTAAAAAAGCTGCTGCAAAGAAGGATTAGGTTTACTAGCGCTTTTGCGCTTGTATAATTACCAACTGATGGGCTTTGGGCCCTAGCTCATAGCTCATTCTAATAAAGGATGTGATAGATTTATTGCAGCCTAAAAAAGGGTATTAAGTTATGGCTTCAGCTTCTGAACAGCTTGCTCAAAATATGAATTTAGGTGTATTTGCTAAAGCTAAAGAGCTTCAGCAGAGATTACTTTTTACTTTATTTATTCTAATCGTTTACCGCATAGGAACTTTCATACCTGTTCCGGGTATGGATATAACACAATTTCAGGCGGCATTTAACTCTGGAGGCGGTGGTTTATTAACACGTTTAAACATGTTTGCTGGAGGTGCTGTGGAAAGAATGGCTATTTTTGCGCTTAACGTTATGCCATATATTTCTGCTTCTATAATAATGACTTTAATGAAAGGTTCGATTGGGTCTCTGAAAGAGCTCGATAAGGATGGGGAGCAGGGAAGGAAGCAAATAAATCAATATACTAGGTACCTCACTGTTTTTCTGGCTGCTTTCCAAGCATATGGTATTGCTCGTGCACTACAGTCAACACCAGGTGCTGTAATTAACCCAGGTCTTTTCTTTGAGGCATCGACAGTAATTACCTTAGTGGGCGGTACTATGTTTTTGATGTGGATGGGAGAACAGGTTACTGCTAGGGGTGTTGGTAATGGTGTATCGTTAATAATTTTTGCTGGTATTGTTGCGGAACTGCCAAAAGCTATCTTCCAAGCTTTTAGTTTAAATCAACAGGGCTCTGTAAGTGAACTACTGTTAATATTTTTAATATTACTGTTTGTCGGTTTATCAATGTTAATAGTTTATGTGGAGAGAGCACAAAGAAGACTATTAGTGCAATATCCCAAAAGACAAATGGCTGGAGGAAAAACATTTGGTGGTGAAAGCTCATTCATGCCTTTAAAGTTAAATACAGCCGGTGTTATACCTCCCATTTTTGCAAGTTCATTACTTTTATTGCCTGCAACATTTGGACAACTCGCACTAAATGGGGATGGTGCAGGTTCAGGTATAATGACTACATTGCTAGCTTATATTGGATATGGGTCGCCTGTTTATCTTACTTTGTACGGTCTTTTAATTATCTTCTTTTGTTATTTTTACGTTCCATATGTGTTCAAGCCTGATGATGTTGCGGATAACATGCGCAAAAATGGCGGGTTTCTGCCAGGTATTCGTCCCGGTGAAAGAACAGCACAGTATTTGAGTTATGTACTTTCACGATTGACTTTTATTGGAGCAATATATGTGGCCTTCGTTTGCGTGCTGCCGGAATATATTATAGCTCAGTCGGGAGGTTCAATACCTCCCTCAGTTGCTATGCTAATTGGCGGCATGTCTCTTTTAATTATAGTTTCTGTTACGCTTGATACTGTGGCTCAAATACAATCACATTTGATAGCGCATCAATATGAAGGACTAATAAAGAAGTCACGAATGCGTAGGCGTAAAAAATAAAGACAGGAAAAGCGAAATGAATATTGTAATGTTTGGACCACCAGCTGCGGGTAAGGGGACACAAGCAAAGAAGCTTGTTTCTAAACATTCTTTATTGCAGCTTTCTACAGGCGATATGCTTCGTCAAGCTAGAGCCTCTGGTACCGAACTTGGCGGAAAGGTATCAGGAATAATGGATAGGGGAGAACTAGTTTCTGATGAAATAGTTATTTCACTGATCGAGGAACAAATTTCTTCAAATAAAGATAATCGTGGTTTCATATTTGATGGTTTCCCAAGAACAGTAGCTCAAGCAGAGGCTTTAGACGCTCTTATGGGTCTATATGATTCGCAGATAGATGTTGTTGTGAGTTTAAAAGTTGATGATAGCTCTTTAATAAATCGTATAACTAAGAGATTTAAGGAAGAGGGTCGTGCAGACGATAACCCAGAAAGCTTTAAAGTACGTTTAAATGCCTATAATACGCAAACTGCAAGTTTATTACCCTATTATCTATCACAAAGAAAGCTTCATGAGGTAGATGGAATGTTAAGTATTAATGAAGTTTCAGTGTTAATTAACGAAGCATTAAAAAATAAAAATAAGGAATAAATTTAGAGTATTTGTAATTATTAATCAGTTATTTTTACTTTCAATTGCTCTGGAAAGTAAAAATAGATGAAATTTGTTTAAAATGAGGGAATGTGGAGCTTGACGGAGCCATCGCTTACGACTAAGTAACCCGCTTTCTCGGGAAGTTTGGTCACTCCGTTCTTTTTGTGTGTAAAATTAGTGGTGGTCCAGAAAAACGAAGATTGAAATATTAAGGAGGCCAATGTGGCTCGAATAGCAGGGGTTAATATACCCACCAATAAACGCGTAACAATCGCACTGCGCTATATACATGGTATAGGACCAGCAAAGGCTGAGGAGATCTGTGTAAAAGTTGGCATTCAGGCTGAGAGGCGCGTTGCAGACTTGACTGATCAAGAAATTCTAAAAATCAGAGAATCTATTGATGCAGACCACATGGTTGAAGGAGATCTTCGACGAGAGGTTGGTCAAAATGTTAAAAGATTAATGGATATGGGTAATTACAGAGGATTACGTCATCGTCGTGGCTTACCTGTACGTGGACAAAGAACTCATACTAATGCTCGAACTCGCAAGGGTCCTGCAAAGGCCATTGCTGGTAAGAAGAAATAGGTAGGATAAAATGGCAAAAGAACCGGGTCGTGTCCGCCGCGCGGACAAAAAGAACATAACATCGGGTGTTGCCCATGTTAATTCGACATTTAATAATACAATGATTACAATCACAGATGCTCAAGGTAACTCAGTAGCATGGTGTTCTGCTGGTGCAATGGGTTTTAAGGGTTCAAGAAAATCTACACCTTATGCAGCTCAAGTTGCTGCCGAAGAGGCTGCGCGAAAAGCGGCAGAACATGGAATGAATACATTGGAAGTTAACGTAAATGGACCTGGTTCAGGCCGTGAAAGTGCAGTCAGGGCTCTTCAGGCCGCAGGTTTTACAATCACAACAATTCGAGATGTAACACCGATACCACATAACGGTTGTCGTCCACCAAAACGTCGCCGAGTATAATAAACCCAATAACGGGATTTTTTTTGTAGCGATAAATACGCTACGCATTAGCATTAAGAGGTCACGCTGTGATTGAAAAAAATTGGCAAGAACTTATCCGTCCGATCAACCCAGAGATTGAGCCGAGTCGCGATCCAGAAAGAAAAGCTGTTGTAACTGCTGAGCCCCTGGAGCGGGGTTTTGGTATGACTTTAGGAAACGCACTAAGAAGAGTGTTACTTTCATCACTTCAGGGCTCTGCTGTTTCTGCGGTGCAGATTGATGGTGTAGTGCATGAATTTACATCTATTCCAAACGTTATGGAAGATGTTACTAATGTTGTTTTGAATCTCAAGGGTCTTGCCGTAAGAATGCATGCTGAAGGACCTAAGAAGCTTTTATTACGTAAATCAGGGGCAGGACCTGTTACAGGCGCAGACATTGAAGAAACTGCTGATGTTGAAATTCTAAATAAAGATCATGTTATATGCAATGCTGATGAAGGCGCCGACATACGAATGGAACTTACAGTAACAACTGGTAAAGGGTATGTACCTGCAGCCGAATCTCGACCAGAGGATGCTCCAATAGGATTAATTTCCATTGATGCACTATACTCGCCTGTAAAAAGAGTTGCGTACCGTGTTGAGGATACACGTGAAGGTCAAGTTCTAGATTACGATAAGCTAATCATTGATATAGAAACCAATGCTGCTGTTTCACCGGAGGATGCAGTAGCAGTAGCAGCTCGTATATTGCAAGATCAATTCCAAGTCTTCGTTAACTTTGATGATCCTGAGGATGTTGGTCGCGGGGAAGAAAAGCCCGAATTGGACTTCAACCCAGCTCTTCTTCGCAAAGTTGATGAACTTGAGTTATCAGTTCGTTCAGCTAATTGTCTCAAAAATGATAATATAGTATATATCGGTGATTTAATCCAAAAGTCAGAATCAGAAATGCTTAGGACCCCTAATTTTGGTAGAAAGTCATTAAATGAGATTAAGGAAGTTCTTGCTGCAATGGGTCTTCATTTAGGTATGGATGCGCCTAACTGGCCCCCAGAGAACATCGAAGAGTTAGCAAAAAAATACGACGATCACATATAAGCTTGTATTGTAAAATAAAAGGATAATATCATGCGTCATAAAATGGCACATCGAAAGCTCAACAGAACTGCATCTCACCGTAAAGCTATGTTTGCAAATATGGCTTCCAGCTTGATAGAGCATGAGCAAATAGTTACTACTTTACCAAAAGCCAAGGAGTTAAGACCCATAGTTGAAAAACTTGTAACGCTTGCAAAAAAAGGTGATTTAAATAGTCGTAGAATTGCTATCGCTAGAACTAGAAATAGAGACATGTCAAAAAAACTTTTTGATGTTCTTGGTCCTCGTTATAAAGAGAGACAAGGTGGTTATATCCGTATTATGAAAGCTGGTTTCAGATTCGGGGATAACGCCCCGATGGCCGTTATTGAATTTGTTGATCGAGATGAAAGTGCTAAAGGTGCTATTGATCATGAGAAAAAAGAAACAACTGAAGCATAAAATTAGTTCAAATTTTTAAACTACCCGTCTTTATGGCGGGTTTTTTTTTGATCAAAAAATGATAAAGTACAGACAAGCTATAGATATATGAACTAAATAGTGTAAGCATATGAATTCAAAAAAGGAGTTATTTTGTGGTTAAATTAATAGTAAATGGACAAAATCATGAAATTAATATTAACCCAGACACCCCACTCCTCTGGGTTTTAAGAGAAAAACTAGGATTGATAGGCACAAAATTTGGCTGTGGATCATCTTTATGTGGCGCGTGCACAATTCATATTAATGGAAAGCCAATCCGTTCATGTGTCACGCCGGTATCAAGTATAGAAGGCAAGAGTGTAACAACGATTGAGGGTTTGGCAGATTCTGAAGGATCTCTTCATCCAGTTCAAGAAGCTTGGATAGAACATCAGGTACCTCAATGCGGGTATTGTCAATCTGGTCAAATTATGTCTGCTATCGCATTACTAGAAAGGAACCCTAACCCTTCAGATGATGATATCGATACATCTATGCGTGGTAATATTTGCCGCTGCGGAATGTACGGACGAATAAAGGCTGCTATCAAATCAGCGGCAAAGAAAGTTTAGGTGATTAAATGACTAAGCTAAACAAAAAAAATGCAACCAAGAAAATTGAAGAAATGAATAGATCTTCATTAAAAGTATGGTCACGTCGAGGATTTATTGGAGCTGGTGCAATTGCAGGTATAACCGCAGGGGGCGCCTTAATGGTGGGCATTGCTATTCGTCCAGGCGACCGTACTGAAGATTTATCAGCGTATGTCACTAATGGAGATGAACAACTTATAACTACATGGGTAAAAATAGCCTCTGATAACACTGTTACAGCGATTATTCCTCATGGTGAAATGGGGCAGGGGGTTCATACTGCTTTATCAGCCATGCTTGCTGAAGAAATGGAAGCAGATTGGGATGCTATGAAAATTATAGAAGCCCCAGCTGAAAAAGATTATGCTAATTTTGTTTTAGCAAGAGAGTTTATATTTGGTTCAGCTAATGTGCCTACGGTGTTATTTGATACAGTTAATGGTGCTATGCTTGCTGCGGCCAAGTCGATGAATATGCAAATCACCGGTGGATCAACTTCGGTAAGATTTACAGGGACAGGTGCAATGTTAACTGCCGGTGCAGCCGCAAAAGAGTTATTATTAAGTGCCGCTTCAAAACAATGGAGTGTATCAATTTCAGAATTGCGTGCAGAGAAAGGCTTTATCTATCATAATGATAAAAAAGCCCCTTTTTCAGAGTTCGCTGAGATTGCAGCAACTTTAAAGCCAAATTTAAAACCAAAACTAAAAAAACGAAATGAATATCAGTTGATTGGCAAGTCTCTTCCAAGGGTTGATATTCCCTCAAAGGTAGACGGAACAGCTATTTTCGGGATTGATGCTACAGTTAGTGGTATGAAATATGGAACTGTTAAAGCCGCACCTGTTCATGGTCAAAAAGTAAAGGTAATGGATGCCTCTCTGGCTAAAAAAATGCCAGGCGTTTATGGTATTTATAATATGGAAGACTACATAGCTGTAGTAGCAGATGGTTATTGGCAAGCCAAAAATGCATTGGATGTAATTGATGTAACTTGGACAAACAATGAAATCAAAAATATTGATGATGGAATTATTTTTGAACAATATAGGTCTGCTATCAAAACCCGTAAGGGAAAAACACTTCATAAATCAGGGAATACAAAAAAATTAATAAATGAATCTGCTTCATTTTATGAGGCTGAATATACTGTTCCATTTCTGGCGCATGCATGTATGGAACCTATGAATGCAACTGCGTGGTATCGAGATGGAAAATGTGATATTTGGGCTGGTACTCAAAACCCACTGGGTACGCGGCAGGTAACTGCAGATACTCTTGATATCGACATTGATAGCGTAACAGTACACACAGCCTTTATGGGAGGAGGCTTTGGTCGACGGGCGAACCCAGATTATACAAATCAAGCTGCTCAAATTTCAAAAAAGTCAGGTGTGCCAGTTAAGTTAATATGGTCCAGAGAAGAAACGACCCAACAAGATTTTTACCGGCCGTCAGCTTTAGGGTGTTTTAAAGCAGGTTTAGACGTTAATGGAATTCCAGTCGCTTGGGAAAGTAAGTTTGTACATGATATGGACCCGCCTGAAGCTAGTGCGGTTATTTACGATATACCTAATGTAAAAGCCCAATACATGGAGAGCCCTTCTCATATACGGGTTGGTGCTTGGCGTTCAGTCGATCATACCCAGCATGGGTACTTTACAGAATCTTTTATTGACGAGTTAGCTTCTAATGCTGGTATTGATAGTTACGAGTTTAGACGAAGACTTTTAAAAACTAAACCTCGGCATTTAAATGTTCTTGATACGGCAGCAAAAATGGCTGGTTGGGGAAAAGCTCTGCCAGATGGCCATGCGCAAGGTATAGCAATTGTTGAAAGTTTTATGAGTATTGTGGCTCAGGTTGTCACGGTAGACATTAGTAGTGGAGTGCCGCGAGTTGTAAATGTAGCTTGTGCTGCAGATGCAGGAATGGCGATTAATCCAAATGGTTTCATTGCTCAAATGGAAAGTGGTATTATATTTGGTTTATCGGCTGCTCTTTATGGGGAAATAACGATTAGTAATGGTTCGGTAGATCAAAGTAATTTTTATGATTATAGAATGGTTAGAATGGATGACGCTCCAAGTATTGATGTTGAGATAATTACATCAGATAATCGTATTGGTGGGGCGGGTGAACCAGGAACCCCTCCCATTGCTCCCGCTTTAGTTAATGCTATTTATAAGGCTTCAGGTCAAAGAGTAAGAAATTTGCCAATAGGCAATCAAAAATTTAGCGTTAAAACTTAAATTTATAGATAGTTTAAACTTTATCTTACTGAGGTGATAAATGGAAATTCAATCTAAAAAACAAAGGCTTTATTGGAAATCTGTTCGGCTATTTACTGCTGTTTTACTTGTTGTGTGGTTTTTAGCATCATTTGGAGCGGGTATTATCTTTCGTGAATTTCTAGATCAATATTATATAGGCGGCGCACCGCTAGGCTTTTGGTTTGCGCAACAAGGTGCAATTTATGTTTTTCTAATAATTATAATTATTTACTGTCTAGGTATGAGTCACCTAGAAAAAAAATATGATTTCACTAATTAGAAAATGAGTGAACAATTTTGGACATACCTTTTTGTTGGTCTAACATTTGGAGTTTATGTTTCTATAGCCTTGTGGGCGCGGGCTAGTTCTACAAAAGAATTTTACGTTGCCGGGCACGATGTACCGCCGATTTTAAATGGCATGGCAACAGCTGCTGACTGGATGTCCGCCGCTAGTTTTTTATCAATGGCAGGGTTAATTGCTTTTTTAGGTTATGGCGGATCAGTTTACCTAATGGGATGGACAGGGGGGTATGTATTACTTGCGCTTTTGCTAGCCCCATTTTTAAGGGAGTTTGGTAAATTTACTGTCCCAGATTTTGTTGGTGAAAGATATTATTCAAAAATAGCTAGGGTAATAGCAGTTATTTGCGCATTGATGGTTTCATTTACATATATCGCAGGCCAAATGAAGGGAGTGGGAGTTGCCTTTTCTTCCTTCCTCGGGGTTTCTTTTAATGCGGGGATATTTATTGGAGGCTTTATAGTTTTTATTTATGCTGTTCTTGGTGGAATGAAGGGAGTCACTTATACGCAAGTTGCTCAATATGTTGTTTTAATTTTTGCTTATACTGTTCCAGCTATTTTTATCTCGATTATAGTAACAAACAATCCAATCCCCCAGCTAGGTTTCATAGGTAACATTGCTGGCAGTGATATAGCTATGCTAACCAAACTAAATACTGTTGTTACAGATTTAGGATTTAAAGAATATACATCTACTACTAAAAGTGATGTTGATATATTCTGCATTACTGCAGCTTTGATGTTTGGTACAGCAGGTTTACCTCATGTAATTATTCGTTTCTTTACTGTAAGTTCTGCCAAAGCCGCCCGAAAGTCGGCTGGATGGGCGCTTATGTTTATAGCTCTACTTTATACCGTTGCTCCTGCAGTTGGAGCATTTGCTAGAATGAACTTTATAGATACTGTTAATGAGGCTACTTACATTGAAAACAATGAAGATTTTGAAGACCGTACTGCTGAGATTTTATCAAAGGGAGAAAAACCTATTCCCAAATGGTACAAGGATTGGGAGAAAACTGGTCTCTTAGATTATAATGACTTAAACCAAGACGGAATTATACAATACCGTGGACCAGACTCTAAGGATAATATTGAAAACGAAATTGTGCCAAATCGTGATATATTTGTGTTAGCTAACCCACAAATCGCTAATTTGCCTAATTGGGTTATAGGGTTGGTTGTAGCTGGAGGTTTAGCGGCTGCATTGTCGACAGCTGCGGGTCTGCTGATGGTAATTAGTTCTGCTATTAGTCATGATTTAATGAAAAAAACATTATATCCAAATATGTCTGAGCACACAGAATTAGGTATTGCTCGTACTTCCGCTTTTATAGCTGTAGTTGTATCTTCATTTATAGGTGCTTTTGCATCTTCTCTTCCTTTTGTCGCACAGGTTGTTGCTTTTGCTTTTGGCATAGCTGCTGCTTCACTTTTTCCAGTTATTTTTCTTGGAATATTTTGGAAAAGAATGAATAAAGAAGCGGCAATTGCATCTATGTTAACTGGGTTAGTTACAACCGTTATCTATATATGCTATTTTAAATTTATGGGCGGTGTGGAGGCTGACTGGTGGTTTGGTGTTTCGCCAGAGGGTATAGGGTTTATATTTATGTTAGTTGCAATCGTAACTGGCGTTATTGTAGCATTGATATCCCCACCACCACCAATTGAGGTTCAAAAATTAGTTGAGGATATACGAATTCCAGGTCAAAAAGGGAACTTAAGATGACTGAAGATGTTAAAATTTATAAACCTTCAGAAAGTTTTGTCAAAGCTGCTAACCTTACTAAAGATAAATATAATGCTATGTATGCATCATCTTTAAACAATCCTGAAAAGTTTTGGGGAAAGCATGGAAAAAGACTCAAGTGGATAACTGAGTACACGAAAGTAAAAAATGTTAGCTGGAAAAAAGAAGATTTACATATTGAGTGGTTTTCAGATGGCACCTTAAATGTATCTGAAAATTGTATTGATAGACACCTTGATAAACGCGGAGATAAAGTAGCTATTATTTGGGAGGCAGACGAGCCCAACCAATCAATAAAGTTAACTTATAATCAGTTATATATTGAAGTATGTAAATTCTCTAATGTTTTAAAAAACAATGGAGTACATAAAGGTGACCGGGTCACAATTTACATGCCTATGATACCAGAAGCTGCTATAGCTATGTTAGCCTGTGCTAGAATAGGGGCCGTACATAGTGTTGTTTTTGCAGGATTTAGTCCCAGAAGCTTTAGCAGGTCGAATAAAGGATTGTGGTAGCTCTTTTGTGATAACAGCCGATGAGGGGTTAAGAGGTAGTAAAAATATTCCCCTCAAAGCTAATTGCAATGCTGCATGCGATATTGCAGGTATAGTCAAAAAAGTACTAACAATAAAACGAACTGGAAAAACAATTGAGATGCTTGAGGGCAGAGATATTTGGCTTCATGATGAGCTAGAGGGTGTTTCAGACTTCTGTTCGCCAGAGCCTATGAATTCTGAGGATCCACTTTTTATTCTTTATACTTCTGGCTCTACGGGAGCACCAAAAGGTGTTTTGCACACTTGTGGCGGTTACTTGGTTTGGGCTTCCATGACACATGAATATGTTTTTGATATAAAAGAAACCGATGTTTATTGGTGTAGCGCAGATATAGGTTGGGTTACTGGCCATACTTATATTATTTATGGCCCTCTGGCTAATGGTACAACTTCAGTTATGTATGAAGGTGTTCCAACTTATCCTAACCCCTCACGTTTTTGGAATATATGTGATAAATATAATGTAAGTATTTTTTACACTGCGCCAACCGCAATTCGTTCTTTAATGCGTGAGGGTTCCGGCCCAGTTAAGGCGACTTCTAGAAAAAGTTTACGCTTATTAGGAACTGTTGGTGAGCCTATTAATCCCGAAGCCTGGGAGTGGTACTATCGTACTGTAGGTGATAGCAGGTGTCCAATAGTTGACACTTGGTGGCAAACAGAAACAGGCGGAGCAATGATAGTTCCACTTCCTGGTGCTACTGATATGAAGCCTGGTGCTGGTGGACATCCCTTTTTTGGCATTCTTCCTGCTTTAGTTGATGCATACGGAAATGAATTAGAGGGTGAGGCTGATGGTAATCTTATTATAAAATCAAGTTGGCCAGGGCAGATGCGTACTGTTTATGGTAATCATAATAGATTCGTAGATGCTTATTTTTCAGCTTATCCAAATACTTACTTTACAGGTGATGGTTGTCGAAGAGATAAAGACGGATTCTATTGGATAACTGGCCGTGTGGATGATGTAATCAATGTGTCTGGCCACAGAATGGGAACTGCTGAAATAGAAAGTGCTTTGGTGAGTCATAATTTAATATCTGAGGCTGCTGTGGTAGGGTACCCTCACGATATAAAAGGGCAAGGTATCTATGCATATGTTACATTAAACGCGAATGCAGAGATTACTAATCATTTAAAAAAAGAATTAATTCAGCTTGTTAGATCAGAAATTGGACCTATTGCGTCTCCTGACTTAATTCAGTTTTCTAAAAATCTTCCAAAAACTCGCTCAGGTAAAATAATGCGGCGTATTTTAAGAAAAATAGCCGAAGATAATTTCGATAACTTAGGTGATGTTTCTACGTTATCTGAGCCCGAAGTTATTGATGAGTTGATAAAGAATAGGCAAAATCGAAAATGATAAAAAATTGTGTTGTCATAGGGGCCTCTCATGCTGGATCTCAATTTGCTTTTAGTCTCAGGCAAGGAGGTTGGAAAGGTGATATAACTATTATCGGTGAAGAATTTGATTACCCTTATCACCGGCCACCACTTTCTAAAACTTTCCTTTCTGGTGAGAAAAAAATACAAGATATACTTTTGCGACCGGCAGAGCTTTATGAAAAATCAGGAATTAATATTAGACTTGGAGAGCGAGTTAAAAGCATAGACCGCTCCAATAAATCTATAACCACTGAAGACAATAATGTTATTTATTATCACAAACTGGTTATTGCAACAGGTGCGCGCGTTCGTGAAATTCCTATTCCTGGCTCTGAAATAGAAGGTGTATGTTATTTAAGGAATGCTAGAGATGTTAATAATATTAAAAGCCAAGTGATTCCTGGTAAGCATGCAGTAATTATTGGTGGAGGTTATATTGGGTTGGAAACAGCAGCGAGTTTACGCAAGCAAGGCATGGAGGTTACAGTAATTGAAGCTATGTCACGTATTTTACAGCGGGTTACAGCGCCAGAACTATCAAACTTTTATAAACGCATCCATCTTGAAGAGGGTGTCAAAATTTTTGAAGAAATGGTAGCCACTGAATTTAAAAGTATAGATAAAAAAATTAATGTTCTTACATCATGTGGGAAAAGTTTTATGGGAGATATGGTTATAGTAGGTATAGGTGTTATTCCAAATGTTGAACTTGCAAATTCTGCTGGGCTTAAGGTTGAAAATGGAGTAGAGGTTAATGAATTCTGTCAAACATCAGACTCTGAAATTTACGCTATTGGAGATGTATCATGGCATTACAATAAAATATATGATCGATCTTTAAGGCTAGAATCAGTTCCCAATGCAACAGAACAAGCAAAAATTGCAGCACTACATATTAATAAAAAACCAAAAGCTTATAACAGTCTTCCATGGTTTTGGTCGGATCAATATAACCTTAAGTTACAGATTGCGGGCTTATCAAATGGTTATAATGACATCGTCATAAGAGGTGACATAAATAAAAGCCGAAGTTTCTCAGCTTTTTATTTTAAAGATAATAAGCTTTTAGCAGTCGATGCTGTGAATAGTCCGAGGGAATTTATGTTCACTAAAATGGTACTCACAAAAGAGCAAAAACTTAATAAAGAAATATTATCAGACATTTCATTAGACCTTAAATCAGCTATTATTAATTAATGATTTAAATGAATAAATAAATGACTAAGTACATAAATAAGTAACTGGATTGAACACATGAATAAACCTATAGATAAAAATAATATGCATAAGCTTGATGTGACTATTGGAGAACTTCCTTCTTCTTCCAAGGTTTATACTGCTCCAGATGCGGACCCCTCACTCCGAGTTCCGCATAGATTAGTACATCTTCATGCCACAGCTAATGAGCCTGATGTTCCTGTTTATGACACTTCAGGGCCATATTCTGATCCAAATGTTACAATTAATATAGAAAAAGGTCTTTCGCGCTTTAGAACTGAATGGGTTAAGGATCGTGGGGGCGTTGAATTTTATGAGGGACGTTCGGTAAAGCCGGAAGACAATGGTGGGGCTAGTGGTAAGTATTTAGCTCGGGAGTTTCCAATTAAAAATTCTCCTCTTCGTGGCAAAGATAATGAAATGGTCACTCAATATGAGTTTGCAAAAGCAGGCATTATTACAAAGGAGATGATTTATATAGCTGAACGTGAAAATCTTGGCCGTAAAAATATGGTAGAAGGTGCAGAGGAACGCGTAGTTGCTGGTGAGAGTTTTGGTGCCAATATACCAGCTTTTGTTACTCCAGAATTTGTTTGTAGTGAGATAGCGGCGGGCAGAGCAGTTGTTCCTGCCAATATAAATCACCCAGAATTAGAACCGCAAATTATCGGTAGAAATTTTTTAGTAAAAATTAATGCAAATATAGGTAACTCGGCGGTTACATCTTCTGTTGAGCAAGAGATTGATAAGATGGTTTGGGCTACGCGGTGGGGGGCTGATAATGTTATGGACCTATCGACGGGAAGAAATATTCATAATACACGAGAATGGATAATACGAAATTCGCCTGTTCCAATTGGCACAGTTCCAATTTATCAGGCCCTTGAAAAAGTCAATGGAGTAGCAGAAGATCTAACATGGGAAGTTTATCGCGACACCCTGATAGAGCAGTGCGAGCAGGGCGTGGATTATTTTACTATTCATGCCGGTGTAAGATTAGCTTATATTCACCTTACAGCAAACCGTGTTTGTGGTATTGTATCTAGGGGCGGTTCTATAATGGCGAAGTGGTGTCTATCGCATCATAAAGAAAGTTTTTTATATACTCATTTTGAAGATATCTGTGATATAATGCGATCTTATGATGTAACTTTTAGCCTAGGGGATGGTCTCAGGCCAGGAGCAATTGCTGATGCAAATGATAAAGCGCAATTCGCTGAATTAGAAACTCTTGGAGAACTAACAAAAATTGCCTGGAGTAAGGGTTGCCAAGTAATGATAGAGGGACCTGGCCACGTACCTATGCACAAAATAAAAGTTAACATGGAGAAGCAGCTTGTTGAGTGTGGGGAAGCCCCTTTTTATACTTTAGGTCCGTTAACGACGGATATAGCACCCGGATATGATCATATAACATCTGGAATCGGTGCGGCAATGATTGGTTGGTTTGGTACAGCTATGTTATGTTATGTCACCCCTAAAGAGCATTTAGGACTTCCAGATAGGGATGATGTTAAAGTTGGTGTAATTACGTATAAATTAGCCGCCCATGCTGCTGATTTAGCAAAAGGACACCCTGCTGCTCAAATACGGGATGATGCATTATCAAGGGCTAGGTTTGAATTTCGATGGGAGGATCAATTTAATTTATCATTAGACCCCGAGACAGCGAAAGATTATCACGACCAAACATTACCCAAAGATGCTCATAAAGTAGCGCATTTTTGTTCAATGTGCGGTCCTAAATTTTGTTCAATGAAAATCACTCAAGATGTAAGAAGTTATGCAGATGGTTTATCAGATAATGAAAAAGCTGCACTTTACCCAGTAGATGTAAATGAAGGAATGCAGGAAATGTCTAAGAAATTTAAAAGTCTTGGAAGCCAAATTTATCTCAAGGCCTAGATATAACCTATGAATTTTAGTAATATTATAACTTAAATTTGATATTTGACGGATTATACAAAAAATAGATTTAAAATCATTGCTTGCAAATTGCTTGTATCGCGGTCATAGGGAGGAAATCGATTATGGCCAGACAATCCGGCTGACTAATTTTATAGGAAACTATAAAACAAATGTTTTTTCTTCCAAGTCGACTACCGTAGATACCATGCTGGTTTCTACAAAATTAAAGACGTGAAAGGAATACACATGTCAGACGAAATGAAAACTGGAACAGTTAAGTTCTTTAATACAACAAAGGGTTTTGGATTTATTCAACCTGAAGGCGGGGATACAGATGTATTTGTTCATATTTCAGCCGTTCAGCGTTCAGGTCTAGACGGACTGAATGAAGGCGACAAAGTAGAATTTGATACTGCTGTTGATCAACGCTCAGGTAAAACTGCAGTTGATAACATAAAAATGGCTTAAGTTTTAAATTTTTCTAATTTTTAACCCTCGTGTCCAATGGCACGAGGGTTTTTTTATTAAATTTTATATATATAACCATAGACTTGGCAAAGGTAATTAAGAGGTAGGCTTATGGGCTTTTCATCAGAAATCGACTCCACAAATTCAGATGTTAGAGAGGAAGTTCAAAAAAGATATGGCGAAGGTGCTAAAGAAGTAGAAGATGCATTGTGTTGCCCAATTGATTATGATCCTCAATATTTAAAGATAATTCCAAAAGAGGTATTAGATCGCGATTATGGTTGCGGAGATCCATCAAGATATGTTCGTAGTGGAGACGTAGTTTTAGACTTGGGTTCAGGTGGAGGTAAAATTTGTTTTATTGCTTCCCAAATAGTTGGTCCTACGGGCAAAGTTATAGGCATAGATATGACTGACGATATGCTCTCTTTGGCGCGTGCTAATGCCCCTTTAATTGCAGAGACCTTGGGATATGCCAATGTTGAGTTTAAACGTGGTCATATAGAGGATTTAAAATTAGATCTGGATATTTTAAATAATTGGCTGAGTAAAAATCCTGTAAAAAATTCAAATGATTTAGAAAAGCTAGAAGCCCAAACATTGAAGATTAAGTCTGAATTAACAATGGTTCCTGATAATTCTATAGATGTAATTGTTTCTAATTGTGTATTAAACCTTGTTTCGGATACAAAAAAGAAACAGTTATTCCAAGAAATGTTTCGTGTTCTTAAGGTCGGTGGGCGTGTTGCTGTTTCTGATATTGTTTCCGATGAAGAAAGCCCACAGAATTTGAAGGACGACTCTCGATTGTGGTCGGGCTGTATATCAGGGGCTCTTACTGAAATGGGATTTATTTCAGCTTTAGAGGAGGCTGGTTTTTATGGAATAAAACTTGATAAGTTTGATGTTGAACCATGGCAAGTTGTCGAAGGAATTGAATATAGAAGTGCTACTTATCTTGCTTACAAGGGTAATCATGATGTTTGTTTGGAGAAAAACCAAGCTTTAATTTATAAAGGTCCATGGCTTTCTGTCGAGGATGATGATGGCCATTCTTTTATAAGAGGAGTGAGATCTGCGGTTTGCGAAAAAACCTTCGACCTTATGCAGCAGGAACCTTACAAAGATATGTTTTATAAAGTTGAACCTAATATCAAAGTAGAGGACTCAGTTGAATGGACATCCAGTAATTGTGAAGTACGCTTAAGAGAGCCACAGGAAACAAAAAAAGGAACTCCAAAAACTACCACTAACCCAAATCAAAAAAGTGGTTGTTGTTGATAGAGCGTAGGCTGTTTTTTAAGCTTTATCTTTATGCTTATCATACGTAAGTTGTTCAAGTTTATTCACGATACTCAGGTGATAAGGCAAGTTTGAAGAATGATATCCTAAACTTGATAATTAATCTGTGTAAAAATAGAAACCTTTGTTATTTATGACTTATATTCTTTATCAAGTTGATGCATTTTCAAATAAATTATTTGGAGGTAACCCAGCTGGGGTAATGGTTGTAGATAGTTTTTTTAGTACGAAAACAATGCAAAAAATTGCTAAAGAGAACAATCTTTCTGAAACAGCATTTGTAGTAAAACGGGGTAATATTTTTGATTTGCGATGGTTTACCCCCTCAGTTGAAGTTGATTTTTGTGGTCACGCCACTATTTCTACTGCGCATATTTTATATAATGAGTATGGGCTTAAGCCTCCATACGTCTTTAATTCTAAGATAGGAAAACTTAGTGTTAGCATTCTTAANGACCGATATGTGTTAAATGCNCCCATTCCAAAAATCAGACCTCTAAAAAAAATAAAAAATTTTGGNGATGTATTTAATAGTGATCCCATAGATTCTTTTAAAGCAGGNAAAGATATATATTTTGTTTTTGATAATTGTGATGAAGTAATTAATTACAAACTAAATATATCAAAAATTAGCAANNTCTCAAAACATGGAGTCGGCATAACAGCAAGATATTCTGATGGATATGATTTTATATCAAGATTTTTTGCACCAAATGAAGGTATTGCAGAGGACCCAGTTACTGGTTCTGCACACGCGGCTTTAGGAAGTTACTGGAGTAAAGCTGTTGGAGTAAGTAAACTAAAAGCTTATCAAGCATCAGATCGCGGAGGGGTTNTATGGCTTGAAGTTTTTGATAATCGTATAAATATAATAGGGCATGCAATTACGTATATGAGAGCCGAAATAAAGATTACTTAAAAAGACTAGGCCCTGTTTTCAATGGAAGTACATCAATAAGATCATTTTTCTCTTTTTTTGCTTCATTCGGCTTTAACCGTATAAGAACATTTGAGTTTNCAAATGGNACTAAAAGTGAACTGTCTTGTTTAGGCATTGGAGATACCTCTAATTGACCTGCATNATTAAACTTTGCAAGGCCCCTAAGAAATGTTTCTCTTTGTGAGTTTGGCGATATAGATGTNTTGAGTTTCGCCTTTAAATAAGATGGATGATTTTCCTGAACAATTAGAGTTTTTAAAAAAATATGAGCGCATACAATCGCTGAAACTGGATTTCCTGGTAAGCCTAAAACTAATTTTTTTTCCATTTTTCCAAACCATACTGGTTTTCCAGGACGGACAGCAACTTTTTCAAATATTGATAAGAATCCACATTTTTCAAATGCAATTCGCATAAAATCTAAATCGCCTACCGAGGCACCTCCAATTGGAACGATTATATCAGCATTGTTTATGCTTTTAATTTTACTAATAATGTCTGCAACATTGTCTTTAGCAATTCCAGCATCAATAATATCTGCATTCCATTTATTTAATAAAGCTGAAAGACAATGAGAGTTTGAGTTAATAATATCACCAGAAGATAGCGTGCTTCCTGGTTCTTTTAGTTCATCACCATTCGAGATTAAAGCAATTGTGAGTTTTCTATATATTTTTAAATATTTAAAATTTGCTGCAGCAGCTAAACCAATATGCATAGCGTCAAGGCGTGTTCCTTTTTTTATTAATACTTCTCCTTGAGTAAAATCAATTCCTTTTTTCCTGATATGTCTGGGGTAAACTTCGTTTTCTGAAATTATGATTTGATTTTTTTCTTTTATAACATTTTCTTGGATAACGATATGATCTGCATCTTTAGGAACAATTCCACCAGTATAGATTCTAATTGTTTCATTAGCATTCATAACACCCTTAAATGGGTTGCCAGCGGCTGATACCCCTTTTACCTTTAGTTTTAATGACCCATTCTTTATATCTGATACTCTAACAGCATATCCGTCCATAGCTGATACTGGAAATGGTGGTAAGGTAATCTTTGAAATTAAATCTTCGGCCAAAATATTACCTACAGCTTTTTTAAGCTCTACCGTACGCACATCTAGTTCGAAACGATTTTTAATTAAAATACTTAAAGCTTTTGAAACAGAGATCATATACATATGGATATATGTAACTTTCTGTTTTACCAAGTAATAATGAGTCTAAAATACCACCACGCTTATGATGTTTTAAAATTTGTTTATAATGAAACAGATTCATGCGCATTAGTTTGTGTAAAAAGCGTAAGCGGTGGTTCTATGAGATCAGTAGGTTCACTCATGGCTGTCAAGTTTAATGGTGATTGTGCAGGTTATATTTCTAACGGTTGTATTGATGCAGATATTGTATACCAATCTAAGTCTGCAATATCTGAAAATAAAATACGTACCATCAAATATGGAAAACATTCTGAATATAAAGATATTAAACTTCCCTGTGGCGGGTCCATTGAATTAATAATTATACCCAATCCAAATAGAAAAATTTTAGGTGAAGCTTTAGAAGCATTGAAAAGCCGTAAAGAATTCATTCTCAAGTTAAATGGGTATAAACATAAATATAGTCCTAAATTACAGCTTAAACTTTTTGGACGCGATGAGGCTTTGTACTCTTTAGCTTCACTTGCATTAGAGGTGGGCTTTGAAGTACATATCTATTCTCAAGATCAAAGTATTACTGATGAGCTTAAATTTTCATCTTTCACGCATTTATCTAATCCTGAAAATCCTGTAATTACCATTGATGATAATTGGACTGCTGTAGTTTTATTATTCCATGACCACGACTGGGAGATTAATATTTTAAAACAAGTAGCAGCGGGTGATGCCTTTTACATAGGTGCTATGGGTAGTGTGAAAACCCATAAATTGCGATTGGAAAATCTTAGTAGTGTAGGGGTTTCTTTATCCGATATTTCAAAAATTAAAGGGCCAATTGGTCTTATCCCCTCAATGCGCGATACTAATTTTTTAGCTTTGTCAACATTGGCTGAGGTTGTCAAAGTTGCAAAAGACAAAAATTTATTATGAGAGAGCAGGATATTGCATTAGTAATATTAGCCAGCGGTCTATCCAAACGATTTGGAATAAATAATAAACTGATAGCCTCTTTCAAAGGAAAGCCTCTTATTCAACACATAATCGATAGTTGTAAGCCAATGAACTTTGGGGGGCGTTTTGCAGTTATACCTACGAGATCATGTGCACTCCGTGATTTATTATTAGATAATGACTTCACTTTAATTGAAAATGATAAACCTTTATTAGGTAGGGTGCATTCAATAAAGTTAGCAGCACAATTTATTAAAAAAAAGAGATATCAAAACATGTGTTTAGTTCTGGGGGATATGCCTTTTGTGAAGACTTTGGATTTAAAAAATATAATTCAAAATATAGGTGATAACGATAAAGCCATATGTTGTTATAAAAACACATTAATGCCTCCAGCAATTTTTCGAAATAATGTTATTAAAACACTAATAACTTCAAACTATCAATTTTCTCCAAAGGCATTGTTCAAACATGAAAATTACTATAAATATAATATATTAAAAAAAACTGCTCTAGATATAGATACTATAGAAGAGTTACGGGAGCTTTCATGATTAAAATTCTATTCTTTGGAAGCCTCGGTGATGCATCTCCCACTTTGGAGGTTGCCATGCCTTCAAGTGTATCTACTATTGAAGGCCTTGCTCTATGGCTTTCTAAGAACAAAGGTATTCCAGAGAAGCTCCTTTTAAAAAAAGGAAATAGGGTTGCAGTAAATAAAAAGATAATATCAGGAACTGTTCCATTGAAGGATGGTGATGAAATCGCTTTCATGTCACCTCTTAGTGGGGGCTGAATGTGGGTATTTTAAGAATATCTACCTCAGAATTAAATCCCGAGATAGAGCACAGATCTTTTCGTGATGAAGTTAATGGTGTAGGGGCAATTGTCGCTTTTACAGGTATAGTGCGTGGAGACGATCCTGAACTTACCTTAACTTTATCGCATTATGCAGGATTTACAGAGAAGCAAATTATTAAAATAGCCACTAATGCTGAAAAACGGTGGAGTATTACAAATTGGAGAATCATTCACCGTGTTGGCATTATGCTGCCTAATGAGCCTATTGTTTTTGTCGCAACATCTAGTCGTCACCGCCGAGACTCTTTTGAATCTGCAGATTTTTTGATGGATTACTTGAAGTCAGAAGCTCCATTTTGGAAGTCTGAAAAATCTTCAGGACAAGTAAGGTGGATAGAACCTAGGGTTCAAGATTTTAAAGATAAAAAAAGATGGGAAGAGTGATGGTAGGTATAGATATAAATTTAGAGTTTAAGCCAGTTAAAATAGCTATTTTGACAATCTCTGATACTCGAACAGTACTTACAGATACATCGGGGGATATTTTAGAGTCGAAAATTAAATTATCAGGACATGAAATAGCATCAAGATCTATTAAAAGAGATACTGTGGATGGTGTAAGGGATCAAATTAGCTTTTGGGTAAATGATCCTAAAGTTGACGTTATAATTACAACAGGTGGAACTGGTTTAACTGGGCGTGATGTAACAGTGGAGGCTATATCACCAATGTTTGATAAAGTAATTGATGGATTCTCAGTTATTTTTCATCAAGAGAGTTTCAAGTCTATTGGTCTGTCGACTTTGCAATCTAGGGCCTGTGCTGGAATTGCAAAAGGAACAATAATATTTTGTCTTCCAGGGTCAAATGGGGCTGTAAAAGATGGATGGGATAGAGTAATTTCTGCACAGTTGGATAGTAGGCATCGTCCATGCAATATGATAGATTTAATGCCTCGTTTTGGAGAAATTTAATGTCTAAGTTAACTCATTTTGATGAAACAGGGCGTCCAGTTATGGTTGATGTATCAAGCAAGGATATAACTTCCAGAATTGCAGTTGCTAAAGGTAAGGTGCGAATGTCAATGGACACCTTGATGTCAGTAAAAGAGCAAAAAAATAAAAAAGGTAATGTTGAACAAGTGGCTGAACTGGCTGGAATTATGGCAGCAAAAAATACATCAAACTTAATTCCATTATGCCACCCAATACAAATATCTAAAGTTAGCGTTCAAATTGACCATGATGATACTTTACCGGGATTGTCTATTTATGCAGAGGTGAAAACAGATGGTAAGACGGGAGTTGAAATGGAAGCGTTAACTGCTGTTTCAATATCGTGTTTGACTATATATGATATGCTTAAATCCAAAGATAAACACATGACTATTTTAGATATTCTTCTGGAAAGTAAATCTGGCGGTAAGTCTGGGAATTGGCAGCGTTAACAAATTAAAATGTCACTAACTTGTTTTAAGGTGATTTTAGCTTCTTTTGTTGGCATAATCATGTGTATATGCGGCATATTTTTTATGGTTTTAAGTTTTGTTTTTGGGTTATTTTTAGAAAAGAGAACTATATCATTGTGAAGCAAGTCAAGATCTCCAGAAAATATAGTGGTTTTTGGTAGCTTTAAGTTATTATGATATAATGGACTAATCATTGGATCTTTTAAACCTTTCTCATTTGCAAACCTAATAGCGGCTTTTTGTAAATCTTCTTTGTTAAGTAATTGTTCAGATGGACTTTGTTTTAAGTCTGGGTTTTTTAATTCTAAGTCTACCCATGGCGACAATAATATAAGATTGCTGGGTTTTTTTAGGTTTGAGTTCATTATCCAATCAGTTAAGGTTATGGCAAGGTTGCCTCCAGCCGAGTCACCCATTATTATAATATTTTTAGGACTGTGTTGTTTGATTACATCAAGATAGCTACTTTTTACCCATTCATGTATTTCATAAGCATTAAAATTTGGCGGTAATGGGTATTCGGGAACAACTATTTTTACTTTTGATAGTTTTGCTAGCTTTCCAATCATAGCAAAGTACAAAGAGTTAAGACCAAGAATGAAAGCTCCACCATGCAAATAATATACTAAAGTATTATTACCATCATAAGTCCAGATACTGTGCTTTTTATGAAAAGATTTTTTAATTGAATACTTTGATTTAAACCAGAAATTTGGTTTTGAATCTGGTAGTCTTTTACGAGATAAAAAGTACCCCAATACTTTTTTTGTACCAATAGTTTTAAGTATAAATAAAAATATGCTATGAGAAATTGAAGTTTTCATATTTTTAAACTCTGTGTACTATTCAAATGCTTGCTTTTATACAGCAGGTGATTATATATGCAACAAATTGCATAGGAGATCAGAATGCGCGAAGCAGTAATCGTTTCAACGGCTAGAACCCCAATCGGTAGAGCTTACAGAGGAGCTTTCAATAATACATGTTCTCCAACTTTAGCAGCTCATGCCATTTCGTATGCTGTTAAGCGTGCAGGGCTGGAGGGGAATGAAATAGAAGATGTGATATTAGGTTCTGCTTTGCAGCAAGGATCTCAATCATCAAATGTGGCACGGATGGCAACTTTTAGGGCGGGTTTGCCTAATTCTGTTTCAGCAATGACAGTAGATCGACAATGTTCATCAGGTATGATGGCGATTGGTTTAGCAGCGAAACAGATATTGGTTGATAATATGGATATAGCTATTGGAGGGGGCCTTGATTCAATTTCTAAAGTTCAAACGGCTGATATGAGAGTTGAATCTGATCCAGAGCTTCATGCTATGCAACCGGCAGCTTATATGCCAATGATTGATACTGCTGAAATAGTAGCTAAAAGATATAATGTTTCTCGAGAGGCTCAAGATAATTATGCTTTACAAAGCCAACAAAGAACGCATCAGGCGCAATTATCAGGAAAATTTGATGATGAGATAGTTCCAATGGATACTATTATGGCCGTTAAAAATAAAGAGACAGGTGAAATCTCTACTAATAAGGTTACATTAGAGAAAGATGAAGGCAATAGGCCGTCAACAAATATTGAGGGTTTGTCCAGCCTTAAACCTGTACGTGGACCAGGCCATTTTATTACTGCAGGAAACGCTTCACAGTTATCAGATGGTGCCTCAGCTTCTGTATTAATGGAGGCAAAAGAAGCTTCAAAAAGAGGGCTTGAGCCTCTTGGTATTTATAGAGGCATGGCTGTCGCCGGATTAGCGCCTGACGAAATGGGGATTGGACCAGTATACGCAATTCCTAAACTATTAGAAAAAACTGGCCTCAAGATGGATGATATTGGCTTATGGGAATTAAATGAAGCATTTGCCGTGCAAGTCGTTTATTGCAGAGATAAATTAGGCATTCCAAATGAGATTATGAATGTAAATGGCGGTGCTATTTCGATAGGACACCCATATGGAATGTCCGGTGCTCGTATGGTTGCTCATGCCCTAATTGAGGGTAAACGCCGTGGTGCAAAATATGTTGTTAGCACTATGTGTGTTGGCGGTGGTATGGGTGCAGCTGGCTTATTTGAAGTTGTTTAAGGTAAAGAGAGTATAACAATAATGAGTAATATAAAATTTAATAACAGAGTTGCCATTGTTACAGGTGCTGGAGGTGGATTAGGCAGAAGTCATGCTATAGAGTTAGCCCGCCGTGGGGTAAAAGTGGTTGTTAACGACTTAGGTGGAAGTGTTTCAGGCGAGGGTGGCTCAGCTACTATGGCAGAAAAAGTGGTTGATGAAATTCGCCAGCTTGGAGGTACGGCAATGGCTAATGGAGCTAATGTAACAAACCCTCAGGAAGTCCAAGATATGGTTGGCTTAGTTATTGAAAAGTGGGGTCATATAGACATCCTCGTCAATAATGCTGGTATACTGCGTGATAAATCATTTACTAAAATGGACTTGAATGACTTTCGATTAGTTATTGAAGTTCATCTAATGGGATCAGTAATTTGCACTAAAGCTGTCTGGGACCACATGAAAGAAAGAAAATATGGCCGCATTGTTATGACTACATCCTCCTCTGGAAATTATGGTAACTTTGGTCAAACTAACTATGGGGCGGCTAAGACAGGAGTTGTCGGTTTAATGAACACACTTTGTTTAGAAGGAGCAAAATACGATATTCGTGTTAATGCACTTTCTCCAACGGCGGCAACTCGCATGACTGAAAGTTTGATGCCACAAGATGCATTAGATTTATTAACAGTCGATAGTGTAACTGCTGGCTTAATTCCCCTAGTGTGCGATGATGCACCAAATCGATTAATTATGTGTGCAGGAGCTGGTGGATATGCTGCAACTAAAGTTTTTGAAACTCCAGGCATACATTTAGGGCCAAATGAGCAAACTGCTGAAAATGTTATGGCTAATTTGGATAAAATCTGTGATAGCTCTGATCAAGAGGAATATACATCAGGTGGTCAGCAAACAATGAAGTTTGTAGGCAATGCTGCTAAAAACTTAGGTATTAGTTAAGAGCAAGCTATAAGCTTTAAATTTATATTACTTTGCAAGCTTCTTGTAGCCATATCAAAGTGCTACCGGATAAGCTTGGAGAAATTTTATCGTAAACAGTTTTATGGTACTTATTTATATAAGCTTTCTCTTGCTCATTAAGAATTGTTTTATCTATTAAACTTGAATGAATTGGAGCCAGTGTTAGTGTTTTAAAGCTTAACATTTTTCTTTCACCATTAATGTTTGATATTGGCTTAGTTACATACTGTAAGTTTTCAATTCTTATCCCATAAGCTCCTTTTTTATAATATCCAGGCTCGTTAGATAAGATCATTCCTGGCTCTAATGCTACATCATTTGGTGCTTTAGAAATTCTTTGTGGTCCCTCATGAACGCCCAAATATAAACCTACACCGTGTCCAGTTCCATGATCATAATCTAAACCATTTTGCCATAATGGCATTCTCGCTAAGGCATCTAAATTGCTTCCTGTAGTTCCTTCTGGAAAATACGCCGTTGCAAGTGCTATATGACCTTTAAGTACAAGGGTAAACCTGTGCCGCATTTCAGCAGATGGCTTTCCTATAGGAACTGTTCTTGTGACATCAGTTGTACCATCTTCATATTGTGCACCGCTATCGATTAAATAAAGTGTTCCTGGGGACAAAGTTTTCGACGTCTCTTCGCTAACTCGGTAGTGAACTATTGCTCCGTTAGAACCTGCGCCTGATATACTTTCAAAACTTAAATCTTTTAATAATGTTGTTTCNTGTCTAAATTCTTCAAGTTTCTTTGCGGCACTTATTTCAGTTTCTTTTCCTGATTGTGCTTGTGTATCTAACCAATGCAGAAACCGTATAAGGGGCACTGCATCCCGTTTATGAGCGTTTATAGTGCTTTGTATCTCTGTTATGTTTTTACATGCTTTTGGAAGGGATATTGGATCTTGTGTTTCAATTATGATTGCTTTGCTATCGCTTAAGGTGTCAAAGAACCATGATGATGCTGTGGAAGGGTCAAGTAAGACCTTGCTTCCTTTAAGAAGTTTAAGTTCATTTTCAATGCTAGTTTCATCGTAAACTACGACGTTTTTACCCAAATAGTTTTTTATATCGGTCGTCAGCTTATTACTATCTACAAAGAGTTGAACTTTACCTTTTTTATCAATGATAGCAGTGGAAAGTATTAATGGTGTACACATCACATCAGCCCCTCTGATATTCAGTAACCATGCAATTGAAGATGGAGAGGTTATCAATGCTACGTCAGCATGTTTATTACTAATTAATTTAGCTATTCTAATGCATTTGTGATGATGAGATTCTCCAGCATGCTCTATAGGGTGTATTGTGATTTTAGAGGTGGGTTTTTCGGGTCGATTTTCCCAGCTATTATCTAGTGGATTATTATGGATAGCCATTAGTTTAGCTTTTGAATATTTTTTTAATTTTTTTAATGCATTGGGTGTATGTAATTTGGGATCATATCCAATAATATGGGTAGCCTTAGTGTTTGCTTCTAACCAACTTTTCAGTCCGTCATTTTCTAGTTTTTCATAGCTAAAAAGTTTATTGTCTACCTGACTTTTTACTTGCAAAGTGTACCTTCCATCAACAAATATGGCTGCTGAATTCTGCATTATTATTGCAGCGCCAGCTGACCCTGTAAAACCACTTACCCACATTAATCTTTCATTGCATTCGGGTAGGTATTCATTTTGATATTCATCTTCATGAGGTACTAGAAATCCATCTAATTTTAACTTTTTTAACGTGTCCCGTAGTTTAGGAAGGTTTTTTCTTCCATATTCTGGGCCACCACGTGTTTGAAAGTTTTGTATCATATATTTAATCAATCTTTATTTTAACGAAATCCTTGATTAGAAGCTTTTAGTACCTCTATTTGTTATTGGAAAGCAAAATAATAAAATCGATAAATAGTAATATATAATTAGATGGCGACGGTTGGTTTGATAGCAAATCAAAATTCATATACTGTAGAGATTTAAAAAATTTAAGATCTATGCAAATATGCATACCTTTATATGCATTCTTGTATGTTCACTTTTATCATTAATTTCTTAATTAAAAAATATAAATTTAATTATTGGAGAAAATAATGACTACCGATTTTTCTGGTTCAGAATTAGTTAATATCGAAATACAATTGCAAAATAAGGAAGATGTATTCTTGAGTAAAGGCTATCAAAAAGCTATGTTAAATATAATTGGCAGACGAAATGCTCGCCGTAATAGAAGGGCAAATCGAGCTATTTAGTTTTTCTACCCACTATAGTCGTCCAACCAGAGATAGAAGATTTTTTTTCAATCTCTAGGCCCAAATTTTTAAAAGCTACTGATACAAGATTGTATTGTTCATCTAAAATACCAGAAAGGATGATTTTTCCTTCGATGCATAAGATTTCCATAATATCTTGTGATAAGCTAATTATCGGACCTGCTAGTATGTTAACAAATACTAAGTCAAAAGTATCTTTTTGAAGTTTTGAACTTTTTACTCCATTTATTTTATAGCAGTTTACTATTCTAGAAACATTATTGATATGGGCATTATGTAAAGTTACTTGAACAGCATCAGTATCAATGTCAGTAGCGATAATGTTTGTTTTTAATGCTTTTGCCGCAGCGATCGCAAGAATTCCAGCTCCACAACCTAAATCAAGTACTCTGGTTGGAATAAAACCTTCTTCTAATAACTTATCAAATTCTATCAAACACCCTTTTGTTGTACCATGATGACCTGTTCCAAAAGCAAGGCCTGCATTGATTTCTATAGGCCATTTGATATTTTTAGGTATAAGTTTCTTGTCATGTGAGCCATAGATCAAAAATCTGCCAGCTTGCACTGGCGATAAGCCACTCTGGCTTTTTTTAACCCAGTCTATGTTTGGTAGCTGCTCTATCATTGTTTCTATGGAACTGCTCAATGATAATGATAAAAGTGCTTGTTCCGCTTGCTGTTGCGTTGAGTACAGTGCTTGGACTTGCATAGTGTCAGGTCCCTCTTCAAATAAAGATACTGCCAATGCTGACATTTCCATTGAAAAACCTAAAGTATCAGATACGTCAAAAGCTATTTGATTGATTGCACGAATATAAAGTGCGAAAGGCGCTTCATTACTCATTATGCACGGTCTACAAAGCTATCTAGTACTTTCTTCTGACCCGCCTTCTCAAAATAAACATTAAGTTTATTTCCATCAAGAGTTTGTATTTTCCCATAACCAAATTTTTGATGAAAAATACGTTCTCCTATTTCAAATTTTTTATTAGAATGCTTATCTAACCTTTTGCTATAGTTCCCCTCAACTTGCTTACTTTGTACAGTATTTGATTTATGAGTTTTATAACGTTTCCAGCCAGGAGAGTTATAGCGTCTACTTCCAGAAGATAGAAACTCTAAAGTACTTTCTATTTTTGTCTCAACAAAAGTGTTGTTATCGTAGTAACCAGTATCTGAGCTGGCTGATACATTTTCAGGTGGTAGCTCATCAATAAACCTAGAGGGAAGTGATGATTGCCATGATCCGTAAATTTGTCTATTTGCAGCAAAATATATTTTTGCACGCTCTTGCGCTCTAGTGATTCCAACGTATGCCAATCTGCGTTCTTCCTCTAACCCTTCCGTGCCTGTCTCATCCATAGATCTTTGGCTGGGGAAAGTACCTTCTTCCCAGCCTGGAAGGAGAACTAAGGGAAACTCAAGTCCCTTGGCGGAATGTAATGTCATTATTGATACTTCTTCTTCTTGGTCATTTTTCTCAACATCTAATACAAGACTTACATGTTCAAGGTATGTATCTATTGAGTCAAAGTCTCTCATTGCTTGTATAAGTTCTTTTAAGTTTTCTAGCCTGCTAGAAGATTTTGCATCTTTATTATTTAACCACATTTGAGTGTATCCAGATTCATCTAATACTATTTCAGTAACATTTATATGATTTGATGTGATTAAATTCCCTCGCCATCTATCTAGATCTTTTGTAAAACTACGTAATGCAGTTCGTGCTTTACCTCTTATTTCATCTGTTTTGATTACTTCACGAGTTGCTTCTTCAAGACTTATATTCATTTTTCGAGCTATTATTTGCAATTTTTGGATAGTTTTACTTCCAATACCGCGTTTAGGAATATTTACTATTCGTTCAAAAGCTAAGTCATCTGTATCTGATTTTAAAACTCTTATGTAAGCGTGTGCATCCCGAATTTCCTGCCTTTCAAAAAATCTTGGTCCACCTATGACTCGATAGGGCATTCCTATTTGAATAAACCGTTCTTCAAAGCTTCGCATTTGTCTTGAGGCTCTAACAAGTATGGCCACTTCATTATAGTCGCGTCCATCTCTCTTCCAGTCTTCAATGACACTTGATATTAATCGCGACTCAGCTGCTGCATCCCAAACTCCTGTTACTGTTACTTTGTGGCCACCCATATCTTCTGTCCATAGGGTTTTTCCAAGACGACTTTTATTTGTTGATATTAACCCGGAAGCTGCCCCTAAAATATGTTCAGTTGAGCGATAGTTACGTTCGAGTTTAATAACTTTGGCTCCAATAAATTCTTTTTCAAAACGTAATATATTATCAACTTCAGCTCCTCGCCATCCATATATTGATTGATCGTCATCGCCGACTACACATATATTGTGTGAGCCTTGCGCTAGTAGCCTTAGCCAAAGGTATTGGCAGATATTAGTATCTTGATATTCATCCACCAAAATATATTTAAACTTTTCATGATATTTTTTTAAAATATCCAAATTTTCTTTGAATAATTCAAGATTAAGTAAAAGAAGGTCACCAAAATCGCATGCGTTCAAAACTTTTAAACGTGATTGATAAATTTCATAAATTTTTTTTCCTTTTCCTTCAGCAAATTTATAATTATTTTGAGAGTTTAGTTTTTCAGGCATCCATCCTTTATTTTTCCAGCTATCGATAAGACTGGCCATATAACGGGGAGTCCATTTTTTATCATCAATATTTTCTGCTTTTATAATTTGCTTTAACAGACGAATTTGGTCATCCGTGTCAAGAATTGTAAAATTAGGTTTTAGTCCTACCAATTCCGCATTAATTCGTAAAATTTTTGCTGCAATAGAATGAAAGGTCCCCATCCATGGTAAACCCTCTATGCTGTGTCCTATGTAGTCACCAACACGATTCTTCATTTCTCTAGCTGCTTTATTTGTAAAGGTTACAGAAAGAATTTGGGATGGAAATGCCATTCGATTCTGAAGAATATATGCAATTCTTGATGTTAGAACTCTGGTTTTACCTGTGCCAGCACCGGCTAAAACTAATACTGGACCATCGGTGTTTAAAACAGCTTCTTTTTGTGCAGGGTTGAGGTCCTCAAGGTAGTTTTTATTTTTGAAGTTCAAATGTGCGGATGCTTGCGCGGATATGCTGCCTAAGTTTTTAGTATTTTTCATATTTTTCTAAACTTATTGACGAGTACCGAATTTTCAAGACAGAATCATTGAACTTAACTCATTAAACATAACTAAAACAATCCCACTATACTATATGAAGTTGTATAGTAAATTAATAAGAATTTTAATGCGTAATTTTTAAAATTTATATATTAATAGATATTTTTGAAATTAAATTTTGTGATAATGCTTTAGCGTCTGGACATTAGCAGCCAAACACGAAGATAAGATGCTAAATTTTGTTTTACTTCTGTCGAGCTTCTTTTATCATCTAGTTCGCTAATAAATGAAGCAAAAGACTTACCACTTTTGGTTACCTCAGAGTCTAATACCTCCCAAAACTCAGTTTCTAAAGATAATGAGGTTCGGTGCCCGTGTATTGATAGAGATCTTTTCTCCATAGGATTTTATTCCTAGTTGATTTATTTGGATTATATTATTTCGGATTTATCATTAATTCAGGCCGAACTATCTTATCAAATTCTTTTTCATCGATAAAACCTAATTGCATAGCCTCTTCCTTTAAAGTTGTACCATTTTTGTGAGCTGCTTTTGCTACTTTAGTAGCATTATCATAACCTATAGTAGGTGCTAATGCTGTTACTAACATAAGTGAAGAATTTAAAAGTTCATTTATACGAACCTCATTTGCTATTATCCCTACAATACACTTTTTAGTGAAGCAATTAACACTATCCGACATTATTTTTATAGATTGTAACATATTGTAAGCCATTACAGGTTTATAGACGTTAAGCTCAAAGTGCCCTTGAGATCCAGACATAGATATAGTTGTATTGTTACCCATAACTTGAAGGCAGACCATAGTTAGTGCTTCACATTGCGTGGGGTTTACTTTTCCTGGCATTATGGAAGAGCCTGGCTCATTAGCAGGTAATGATATTTCACCTAATCCGGAACGAGGACCTGATGCTAAAAACCTAATATCATTTGCTATTTTAAAAAGTGAAACCGCAACTGTGTTTATAGCTCCGTGTGCAGCAACATAGGCATCATTTCCTGCTAGAGCCTCAAATTTGTTTTCTGCTGTATAAAAAGGTAAATTTGTAAAATTTGATACTTCTTTGGCGAAACACTCAGCAAATTTTGGTTTAGCATTCAAGCCTGTGCCTACGGCTGTTCCTCCTTGGGCCAGAGGGTAAAGTTCGTTAAGTGATGCTTTAACGCGTTTTATTCCATTCTTTATCTGCGTGGCGTAACCAGAAAATTCCTGCCCAAGCGTAATAGGTGTCGCATCTTGTGTATGTGTTCTTCCAATTTTAATAATCTCTGAAAATTCGTTTGATTTTTTATTCAACTCCTTCCAAAGATTTTCTAAAGAGGGCAGCAAAGAATTATTAATTTCTTCTGCTGCTGATATATGCATTGCAGTTGGAAATGTATCATTAGAGCTTTGGCTTCGGTTCACATGATCATTTGGATGTATAGGTGTTTTAGTACCTATTTTCCCGCCCAATATTTCTATAGCCCTATTAGAAATGACTTCATTTGCATTCATGTTTGTTTGAGTTCCAGAACCCGTTTGCCATATTGATAGTGGAAAATTATCATCAAACTTTCCATCGGCCACTTCTATTGCTGCAAGCGAAATTACATCTGCAAGAGCTGGGTCTAAGTTTTCTAATTTTTTATTAGTTAAAGCTGCTGAGTGTTTAACAATTCCTAGCGCCCTTATAAATGAAGATGGCATTTTCTCTATACCAATTGGAAAGTTTATTAGGCTTCGTGCAGTTTGCGCACCAAAATATTTATTATTGGGCACCTCAAGTGAACCAAAGCTATCATTTTCTAATCTAATTTTAGTCATCTAATTACTCTATAATAATTTATAAATAAGTAAGTTATTTTTTTCGAAAAGCATCTAAGCTAATAACTTTTTCAACCTTAACCGTGCTTTCTTTCTGTATTTCTTTTTCCATCAATTGATTGTCTTCCAGATTAGTGCTTTCGGCTTTAAGGTATTCTTTAGGTGTATTTACAAAATCAGGATCAAATTGCATTGTAAACCCCACGCTAGGGTCATGGAAACGGGTTATAGCTTTGTAAGGAACCTTTATATATTTCGGTACACCGCCAAACTTAAGAGTTACTTCAAAGTTTGAAGTATTATCCTTTAGATCCCAATATTGATGTTCCAGNACTATCGTTATTTCATNTGGGTATTTGTTTGCTAAACTTTTATCTACATCTGCTTCAGGATGATTAGTTGCAAATGTTATATAAAAGTGATGATTTCCTGGTAAACCGTCTTCTCTTATAACTCGGCGGATTGAATTTCTGACTACTGTTAAAAGTGCAGTCTGCGTCATTGCCTCATAATTCATAAGATTATCTGTCATAAAACTATCCTAGATCACTTCTTAAAGTAATCAATATAACTTTTTATGAAATTATCTAATAAATGTGAATTTTATGATAAATTGGAAGGTTTCTGTTGCCAGCTACCTTCCGAAGCCCGCCTAGCGGATTGAACGGCTAGGAGTTAAAGCGAATTTTTCCGCACTGCCTATGCAGCGAGGGCAAACTCTTCAGTGTAATTATCATTTGCAATTACTAAATTTAGGCATTTAACGGTACCTATACGGATGAAAGCATACTTCTTTAGACGTCTGTCGATCCTATTTCGGCCCCATAAGAAATACATTATTAAATGTATTTTTGGTGGAGCCGCCGGGTACCGCCCCCGGGTCCAGTCCGTTTATTACAAGCGCGTTTATCATCATAGCTAATAATTTAGCATCTTCTTCATATAGTGTTTAAAATTTATAACAATAAAAAAATTCATAACCCATGCTTTATTCCGATTAACTTAAATTTTTGATAAATTTAATGACTTAAAGGTTGTTTATCTGATAAGGTTTATATTATTCAAATCAATAATTATTATTTATCAGAAAGGTTCTAAGAAAAGTCCTATGATAAGAAGCACAGTACTTAATAGCTTATCCGCTATTGGAGCGACTAAAGAAGCTAAATTTTATGCAGATTTATTCGCAGCTCAAGATGCTGAGAAATTTGCTCTTATCGTAATCGATTCAAGGTGTTTAAAAAATCCTTTATTAGAAGCTTTTATTTCAAACTTGAAGATACTATCTGACTTGAATCTATCCCCGGTATTACTTGTTGGTGCCTTAGATGATGACCGTACTTCTACTAAATTTCAATCACAGAGATTAGCTAATGATCTCGAGCATGCCTCAGTAAGAACAGCGAAGCTCAATACAGCAAGCTATCAATTATTACCCGAGGTTCGACAAAAAGCCCGTAGAGGCAAAATTACAATACTAGAAATGACTGAACCACAAGGTAAAATGAATTTAAAAAAGTTAGTGACAGAACTACAACCAAATAAAGTAATTTTTTTGCAACCGTCTGGAGGCCTATCCATGCACGGAAAAAGACTATCATTTATTAATATTACTAACTTAGATAAAAAAATTAATTTAAATGAAATTACCCTTGGTCAAAGACAATTTATTGATTTGGTTAAGATTTTAGCAAAAGATAAATTAAATGAAGCTGTATACATCATAGCCTCTCCTTTAAACCTTTTGGCTGAATTATTTACTACAAAGGGTTCAGGAACCATGATTAGACGTGGTATATCAATAAAAAAAACCAATAATTTCAGAACCTTAAATAAAACCAAATTGAAGGCTTCAATTGAAGAAGCTTTCAACAGACAAATCAATCCAGATTTTTTTAATAAAAAAATACTCAAAGCTTATGTGGAGAATGATTACAGAGGAGGCGCTATATTTACAACTCTCTCAGGTTATCCATATCTTTCTAAATTTTGGGTAACAAATGCTGCCCGAGGGGAAGGTATCGCTAGAGATATATGGGATAAAACCTGCTTGGATATAGAATCTTTTTTTTGGAGATCCCGAATGGATAATTCCTTTAATGATTGGTATATGAAAGCTTGTGATGGAATGCAAATAATTGGAAATGTAAGAGTCTTTTGGAAAGGTCTACATGCAGTTGAAGTTCGTGAAGTGATAGCTGCTGCAGCAAAAGCACCCGAAGATTTTGAAGAGTCGCATAAATATCAAATACGATAACCCTAANTGCTTTTTTGTTGAGATTTAAATAAGAAAACGTTAGTTAGCCTTTATGAAAAAAATACAAATAAGTTTCATTTTTGATAGCGGTAACATCAAAGTAAATAGCATTGAGGATTATTCAAATATCAGATTAGAAATCCGCCCTGATAATAATTCGGAATATTTTCAATGGTTTCACTTTAGGGTCACAGGTGCAAAAGGGGTGCCTCTAAAAATAGTTTTAACTAACGCCAGTAAAGCCGCCTTTCCTGATGGTTGGTTAAATTATAATGCATGTGTTAGCGTCGACCGTAAGACATGGCTACGGGTTGCAGAAACAAGTTATCGTGGTGGTGAGTTGATTATTGAGCACACACCTTCATCAAATTGCATTTATTTCTCTTATTTTGAGCCTTATCCACTTGAACGACATAATGATTTTTTAGCGGAAGCTGCAACTCATAATAATGTTAAACTATATTCTTTAGGTGAGTCTGCCCAAGGGCGTTCAATGGATTGCTTGTCAGTTGGGAATGGTAAAAAAAATATTTGGATAATAGCAAGGCAACATCCAGGTGAAACAATGGCAGAGTGGTGGATGGAAGGTTTTATAACTCGATTATTAGACAGAAATGACAAGGTTTCGAGCGAATTACTTCAGAAGTCAAAATTTTTTATGGTGCCAAATATGTGTCCAGATGGAAGTTTTATCGGAAACTTAAGAACTAACTGGTGTGGCGCCAATCTAAACCGTGAATGGAACAATGCTTCGTTAAACTTTTCTCCAGAAGTCTATTGGACAATAAAGGCAATGGATAACAACAAACCTTCTTTATGTATGGATGTTCATGGCGATGAAAGCTTGCCTTATAATTTTATTGCAGGTTCTGAGGGTATTCCTGGATATACCCCCAAACAAGCTAAAGACTTGGAGGCCTTTTTATCCTCTTATAAAACTGCTTCACCTGATTTCCAAACTGAGCATGGCTATCCAAAAGATCAACCGAATAGTGCAAATTTAGGAATGTGCACTAATTATACTGCACATAAATATAAATGCCTTTCGGTAACACTGGAGATGCCATTTAAAGACAATGCAAACTTTCCAAATCTTGATACAGGATGGAATGGGGACAGGAGTGCAGATTTAGGTGCGTCGGCGATAGATGCAATATTCGGTATAATTGACTTTATTTAATTTCAGAAAGTTTACTTCTTAAATGTGCTTTATCTTTTATTTTAGTTCTTAGGAAATTGTGGATAGTTAAATTAGAACCATTGCAGAGAATCAAACTTTAAGATTAAATGCACTTATGAAGCAATATATAGATTTACTAAATCATGTAATTGAAAATGGTGTTGACAGAATGGACCGCACTGGAACAGGAACACGTGGTGTTTTCGGTTATCAGATGAGGTTCAATCTTTCTGATGGATTTCCTATGGTAACAACTAAAAGGCTTCATAAAAAGTCTATAGTCCATGAATTAATTTGGTTTTTAACCGGTGATACAAATATTAAATATTTGAAAGAAAATGGTGTTCGTATTTGGGATGAATGGGCTGACCAAGAAGGAAATCTTGGCCCTGTATACGGCAAACAGTGGCGTCGATGGGAAGGTCCAGAAGGTCAAGTTATCGACCAAATTGATAGGGTTATAAAGGCAATTTCCGCTAACCCTTATTCTAGGCGGCACATAGTAACTGCTTGGAATCCAAGCGANGTTGATAAAATGGCACTACCGCCCTGTCATTGTTTGTTTCAATTTCATGTCGCAAATGGAAAGCTCAGTTGTCAACTTTATCAAAGGAGTGCAGATATATTCCTTGGGGTACCTTTTAATATTGCAAGTTATGCATTGCTTACTCATATGATGGCACAAATATGCAATCTAGAGGTTGGAGACTTTATTCATACACTTGGTGATGCGCATGTTTATTCCAATCATTTTGATCAAGTGAGGAAACAGGTTCAGCGTGAGGTAAAGCCTTTGCCAACTTTGACCTTAAATAAGGATGTTAAAAGTATTCATGAATTTACTTACAATGATATCCAAATAATTAATTATTCATATCATCCTCATATACCTGGGAAAGTTGCTGTTTAATTAAATTTTATTGTTTTCTAAACGATACTTAATTAGCATCCAAATAATTATTGCTCCGAGCATTTTTCCAGCAATCGACATGCTAATATTGGGTACAGTAAGTTGCGCGTCTCTTATATAGCTAGCACCATAAAGAAAAGTTATTGTATCGATTGGGGCGGCCATAGATGAAGAAAGTAATACCCGTGTCGAGAGTTTGTAGCTAGTTAGTGTAAATAATGCGTAATCAATAAGTTCTGATACCAAAAATGCTGCACCGCTGGCAAGTGCCAGTGCACCGCCACTCGTTACAAATGTTAGAAATAATGCAAGACCCATTGCGATTAAAACTTCATGCCCAATTTCACGTTGAGAAAAATCTCTAGCAACCAATACTAATCCAGTAACAATTGTTACTGGATTAAAAGCCCACTCTGGAAGCCATGGCAGCTCTACCATAGGCGCCCATGTGAAACTCCAATTAATAAGTGGTATTAGTATTATGTAAATTAAGGTATATTTTACATGTAATAAGCTAAATTTTAGAGTATTTTTTTTATTAGTTGCCATTGTTTTTGTATACTTGAAGAATTTGTACGTGTAACTAGTTTTTTATGTCATCGAATCCTAAATTGTCATTAATTGTAGCAAAATCCTTAAATGGAGTTATAGGTCTGAATGGCAAACTTCCTTGGCGGCTCTCATCGGATTTGAAATTTTTTAAATCTACTACCTTGGGTAAACCAGTTCTCATGGGAAGAATTACATGGGAAAGCCTGCCTTTTCCACTGCCAGGCCGTCCTAATTTAGTCTTAACAAATAATAAAAATTATTTAGCTAAAGGGGCTGAAATATTTAATAGTGCCGACAAGATGATGAAAAGAGGTTATGAACTGGCTAGGCAAATGAATGTGGATGAAGTTATGCTGATAGGTGGAGCAAAATTATATGCTTCACATATAAAGTATTGCGATCGTCTGTATATTACTGAAGTTGATGCTACAATCGAAGGCGATGTGTATTTTCCTAAAATCGATACTAATTCTTGGAAATTACTATCTGAAAATAAATTTCCAAAGAATATAAAGGATGACTATCCATTTAAAATAAAAGTTTTCGAGCGAGTATAGGGCAAAAATATTTTTGCATAATTAAACTTGAAATTTAGTATCATAGCTATCACATTAGAATAGAAAACAAATGGAGACGATATGCCTGACAATAACAGTCCTTGGGGAAATAAAGGAACCGGTGGTAAAAAACCAGGACAAAATCCTTGGGGAAGTTCAGGAAAACCACCTAGAGGAAAACAGTCCTCTAATGAAAGCTCACCTGATTTAGATAATATAATTCAAGGTTTTAAAAACAGAGTAGGTAAGGGCGGGCCATCAGGAAAAGGTGGAGGTCCGAATACACCGCTACAGAAGTATGGGCCATTTGGCATAGCGCTTATTATAGGTTCTTTTTTTCTCCTAGTTTCTTGTTTTTATACAGTCGCTCAGCAAGAGGAAGCAGTAGTATTGCGTTTTGGAAAATATTCCAGAACTACAGAGTCAGGTTTGCATTTTAAACTTCCAACCCCTGTAGAAACAGTACTTAAGGTAAACGTTACATCTGAGAGATCTGTTGGCTCCAGTCAAAACTTAGTTTTAACTGGAGATGAAAATATTGCAGATGTTGACTTTACTGTCAGGTGGAATGTTAAAGACTCTAAGAACTTTATATTCAATCTTGAGGATACATCTGCCGTTGTAGCCGATGCGTCAGATAGTGCTATTCGTGAAGTCATAGGTAAAGAGAAACTTGAATATGTAATCACAGATGGCCGTAACCCAATCGAACAAGATGTTAAGAAATTACTTCAAGATATGCTTGATGAATATTCTGCTGGGGTAACGATAACTGTGGTTCAACTCCAGCGTACAGAGGCTCCTCCTAAGGTTATAAAGGCTTTTGAGGATGTTGTCACAGCAGAACAAGAGCTTGAACAAAGAGTTAATGAGGGAATAGCTTATAAAAATGAGGTTACAGAAAATGCAGTTGGTAACGCAGCTGTATTGGTAGAGTCTGCTCAAGCTTATAAACAAGAAGTTGTTGAGGTTGCTAAAGGCGAGGCTAACCGTTTTCTTGCTGTTTATAAAGAGTATAAAGCTGCTCCAAAAGTTACAAGGCAAAGAATTTACCTTGAAACAATAGAGGAGGTTTATGGACCTGCTGAAAAAATTATAATTGAGGGTGATGCGGGTAGTGGTGTCGTTCCATATTTACCACTCGATCAACTTAAAAGTAAAAAGTCTGGAAGTAATTAAGATGAAAAATGGTATCATACCCCTAGTAGTACTGGGCGCATTCATAGCTGCATTCTTTACTTGTACATACACATTAAAAGAGTGGGAGCAAGGTCTCGTTCTTCAGTTTGGTGAATACAAACGAGTGGAGAATGCCTGGAATGAAGGTGCACCTGCTGATGCAGGACTAAAATTTAAGCTCCCGATAGAAAATGTTATAATTTTAGATAGAAGAAACATCGAAATAGATTTCAGGGCTGAAACTATTTATGATATTAAGCAGAAGCCATTAGAAGTTGATAGTTTTATACTATATCGAATAGCAGATCCTTTAGCTTATTACAAAGCTTTGGGAACTAAAGCCAAAGCTCAAAGCTTACTGGATGAATTAATGGATTCATCCTTGAGAGGGGTTTTAGCAAGAGCCGATAGTCAGCAGATTATATCTGGACGTCGAGCAGAGTTAATGTCGGAAATAAAAAAAGCTGCAAACTCAGTAGCTCGTGATGAAGATTATGGGGTTGAGATAACAGATGTTCGAATTAAAAAAGCAGAACTTCCAACAAAAGTCGCTGATTCAGTTTTTGATCGTATGAACTCCGAACGTGAGAAAGAAGCTCGTTTCTTCCGTGCGGACGGATCTAAAAGAAAAAATGAAATAATCGCCGATGCAGATAAGCAAGCAAAAATAATAGTTGCAACCGCAAAGGGTAAGGCTCAAACTATTAGAGGCGAGGGGGACGCTGTTTCAAATAAAATATATGCAGATGCATATAATAAAGATCCTGAGTTTTTTGCATTTTATAGGTCTATGGAGGCTTATAAACGAGGTCTGGGTGAAGGAACCACATATGTTTTATCACCAGATTCTGATTTCTTAGGTTACCTTAATAATCAGCGTGGCAAAAGTTCACGTCGTTAATGGAAATTTATTCTATTGTCTTGATAGCTATAGGAGGCACTCTACTTTTTGAAGGGCTTATTTGGGCTATTTTTCCTAGTGCTTCAAGAAAAATGTATGTCCAAATTTTTGATCAACTAGATGATAGATCTCTTCATTTTGGTGGTCTTGCATCTGTGGTACTTGGTATAATTCTAATCGGTTTCATAGTTACTTAATTTATTAAGAACTATGCTTTTACTAAACATTATTTAACTACAAATGAACTCGCTCTCGCTGTAACCTTGAAAGTAAAGTGCAGTTGTTAAGTCAGTGTGAAGTATTTCGCATTTTGCTTCTGATGCAACTATTTTTTTTGCTTTGTACGCTATGCCAAGCCCTGCTGCTTTAATCATACTCAAATCATTTGCTCCATCACCTATTGCTAAAGCATAAGATTTGCCGCCCAAATTTGAGGTAAGGTTATTTAAAGTATTTAACTTTGCCTCTCTACCCAGGATAGGACTCTTCACTTCCCCTGTCAGTTTATTCTTAACTGAAATTAGTTTGTTGGCATTGTGTGTATCAAACCCACATGCAAGTGCTACTTTATTAGTAAAAAATGTAAAGCCTCCAGATACTATAGCAGTTTTACTGCCATTGGCTTTCATTGTTTGGCATAAAATTTTTGCTCCTTTATTGATTGTAATACGTTCTTGAAAGCATTTTTCAAGTACTGATGTATCTAGACCCTTAAGCAACCTAACTCTTTTTATAAGCGCCTCTTCAAAATTAATTTCTCCATTCATAGCGCTCTCAGTGATTTTAGAAACTTGCATTTTCAAATCGGCAAAATCAGCTAACTCATCGATACATTCTTGTCCAATAAGCGTGCTATCCATGTCACAGATTAATAACCTCTTTTTTCGTTGAGGGTCATTACTTATGAATATATCTGCTGAGATTTTATTGTTCTGAAATAAATATCTTAATTCAAATTTGGATAGTTTTTTATTTATACTGTATTCGAATGCTTTATTTTCAGATAAAATTTTTATTTTTGATGAGTTTCCAATGAGGTTAGTTGCTAATTTAAACTTTTTAGAATTTCTTTGGGCTAGAACTATTGTTACGGTGTGTTGTATAGGGATAGACATTGTGAGACTCGTTTTATGAAACCAATTATATGTATTGCAGGACCTACGGCAAGCGGCAAGAGTACATGGGCTATTCAAATAGCAAAATCTGTGGGCGGAGAAATCATTAATGCAGATGCATTGCAAGTTTACTCAGAATTAAACATCATAAGTGCGCGGCCAAGTAAGTCTGAAATGTTAAATGTTCCTCATCATCTATTTGGTCATACTCAAAGTAATTTTAGGTATTCGGCGGGGCATTGGATAATGGAGGTTGAAAGTCTTATTCTTGATATTCTGGCTCGCGAAAAAACGCCAATACTTACAGGTGGTACAGGCCTTTATTTTAAATCTTTGATTGACGGCATTGCAAAGATTCCAAATATTCCATCAGATATTATATTGGAAACGAATAAATTTCGAGAGCAGAAAGGTATTAAAGGTTTGAGGAATTTCGCAGAAAAAATAGATTCTAAATCAGCAAATCGAGTACTAGGAAATGATGTCCATCGATTAATGCGTATTATAAACGTATATAAAGCTACAAATAAGCCTCTAAGTTTTTGGCAGGAAAATACTAAATCTGTAGTTCCAAGAATTTTTTGTAATTGTGCGGTTCTTCTACCTGAAAGAGAAATGCTTTATAATGCAATTAATAGC
>JGI20157J14317_10000365_pt1 | contig 50278 bp, 44 predicted proteins | sample COG_07_FD_14317 | JGI IMG/M metagenome (IMG submission 14317)
AGATGAAGAAGAAGAAGAAAATGTAGACGTAGACGTTGATGTTGATATTGTAGAATAGTAAATTGTATACGATGGTTCGACAAATCCTAACTAGATTTAAAGAAAGCTACACTGATTTTAAGCAAAAAATAATTGAAAAATAAAAGTAATACATAAAGAAATATAACCTCTTTATATATATCTTTACATGAATAATGATTACATAAATACAGTTAGTAAATATAATCAAGTTTTATTAAAACATTTCGGTTTTTCTGAATTAAAGGATAAACAAGCCGAAATTATTTATAATTTATTAGAAAAGAAAAATGATATTTGTGGTATTTTAACGACAGGTTATGGTAAATCTGTATGTTATCAATTACCACATTTAATAACACAAAAAAGTGTGTTAGTAGTGTCTCCATTAATAGCTTTAATGGAAGATCAGAAACAATCTTTAGAAGAGAAGAATATAGGAGTAGTATGTTTCAATAGTAACTTGGCTTCTAAAAATACAGAAAAAGCTAAGATTCTAAACGGCGAACATAAAATTATTTATACTACTCCAGAGTATTTAGTTACACAATCGGCAATTGAATTCATTGAAGAATTAGTCGAACAAGATGGTTTGGCATTATTTGCTATTGATGAATGTCATTGCATTAGTGCATGGGGTCATGACTTTAGAGAAGAATATCTACAATTATCTGTTATCAGAAAAAAGTTTCCAAATGTACCAATGGTAGCATTAACTGCTACAGCTACACCCAATGTAGAAAGTGATATCACACATTATTTGGAAATGGAAAATCCTGTTATTGTTAAGAGTTCTTTTGATAGACCTAATTTATACATTAGTCTTAAACCTAAAACTAAAAATATTATTGAAGATATGAAACCTATTATTGAAAAGTTTAAAAAAGACTTTATAATTATTTATTGTAAAAAAAGAGAAGAAACTGAAAAGGTTAGAGATTTATTGAGAGAAGAATTAGATTTAAGAGTCAAAGCATATCATGGTGGAATGACTGCTGATAGAAGAACTAAGATTCAAAATATGTTTATTAAAGGAAGGTATAAAATTATTGTTAGTACAATTGCTTTTGGTATGGGTATTGATCAAACAATTAGATGTGTTATTCATTATGGAGTTCCTAAATCTATGGAATCTTATTACCAAGAAATTGGGAGAGCAGGTAGAGATGGGTTAGCAAGTGAATGTCATCTATTTTATTCTCATCAAGATTTGAGGATTTATAGACATTTTTTGAAAGATGTTGATGATGAAATAATGAAACAAAGACAGGAAAAACAATTACAATATATGGAAAAATATGTGCATTTAAGAAGTTGTAGAAGAAAATGTATTTTAGCATATTTTGGAGAAATTATTGAATCAGATAATTGTGACAATTGTGATAATTGTCAAAGAGATATACCAAAAGATGATTTTACTCAACAAGCCTATATGTTATTTAGATTATTAAGAAAAACAAATAATAAGTTTGGAACAGGCGTTATTATTGGAACTTTAAGAGGATCTAAAGCTAAAAATATAACTAATTATCTCAGAAAATTAGATTTATGGGGAATGGGTCAAAGATGGAGTAATGATTGGTGGAAAGCTTTTATCAGACTTTTAATAACACAAGACATGTTAAAATTAAAAGCTTTGCCCAAATCATTTGGTTCTATCTTAGAATATACAACTAAAGGTAGAGATTGGTATAAAAAATTATCTAAGATAAAAATAGATAATAATTCATCATCTTTAGATAATAGTGTAGATAAGAAATTTAGATTAATCTTAAATTTATCTGATGAATTAGAAGCTTTAACTCCTCCTAAAATTGATGTTTCACAAATTGAGGATCATTTACATATGATTGATTTAACTAATCCGGATGAATTAGAAAAAATGCTAGGTTTAGAAAGTAATAATTCTCCAAAGTTAAAAATAAATACTAATCAAGAATCAGCTAATAAATTTAAAGATTTATCTTTAACTAAAAGAAAGACATATTTTATGTTTCATCATGAAAACATGTCAATTGATGATATCTCTAAAAAAAGGGATTATAAAAAACAAACTATTGAAGATCATTTAGTAGATGCTTATAAATTAATGTTACCAATGGATTTAACTAAAGTAGGATATACTAAACAATTATTTGATGAATTAAAAGAAATTGTTGAATCAGAAGAAATTAAAAATGATACCAGCAAGTTAAAACCAATTAAAGAATCTTTCAAATCAAAAACCGGATATTTTCAAGTAAAATTAGGTTTAGTAGATTATGATAGAAATTAAAAAAAAAATTAATATTTTTTTTATTTAATTAATTTATTAAAAGTAAACAATTCATTATCATACGGTTTATAATTTTTATCTATATTATCTAATCTAAAAAATAATTTACCATTATCTTTAGACATTGATAACGTTTTTAAATGATCATTCCCTAAATTTATTATTCCTATATCTAAAATATAATCAAAATTAGTATCTGTTTTTATTATGTTATTCAAGCTAAAAAATTTTAATTCTTTTACTAAAATTTCTTTATCACTCCCTTTACAATTATACATAGCTTTAAAATTTAAATTAAATTGGTATTTGTTAAAAAATAGGATATGATGTGCATCTAATATTGTTTCTGTAAAGTAAGCATAAGTATCAACAATATTTAAACTTTCTTGTTTCTCTTCTTTAATTATTTCATCAGAATATAAATTCATTATTTATTCGGTAAAAAGAATCTTCTTTTTATATATAAAAATTATCTTGAGTAATATTAGAAAAGACAGATTTATGTATAAAAAGAAACCAAAATTATTGGCTCATCGGGGTTTTACTAAAAAATTCCAAGAAAATACTTTCGAGTCTTTTTTTGAGTCATTACAAGATATGAGAATAGATGGTGTAGAATTAGATGTATGTAAAACATCTGATGGTGAATTAGTCTGTTTTCATGACATAAATTTAGAAAGATTGACAGGTCTTGACAAAAATATTAATCAAGTAACATTCGCAGAATTAAAAAAATTAAAAATAAAAAAATATAAACATCACAAATTTGAAAACAAAATATGTTCTTTTACAAAAATGCTTAATTTATTTATTTCAACTAATAAAATATTAAATATTGAATTAAAAATAGAGGAAGATGATTCACAATTCGTAAAAAATGTTTTAAATGAAATTAGTATTAGAAATATGGAAAATAATGTTATAATAACCTCATTCAATCACAAATTATTAAATTATATAAATAAACAAAAATTTAAAATAGGGAGTTTAAATGATTTTAATATATGTCAAAACAATATTAATCAAATGAATTTAGAATATCCAATTGTAGTTTTAGATAAAAGAACTAGTAAAGATATATTAAATAAATTAAAAAATATGGGTAAAATCATAGGAATTTATACATTAAATTCATATGATGATAATATCATAGATAATTTTGATGATTTTGATGTAGATTATTTAATATTTGATAAATTATAAATTTATTGAGGAATTGAAGCTAATCTCTAGGAATTGAAGCTAATCTTGCTTTACATTTTGATTTACTGCTATCATATTCACAGAATTTTGCATTTAATGGAGTATTACAAGCATCAACATTAGAATGTTGATCACATCTAACAGTACATGATTCCTCGTCATTATTAACATCTTTAGCCCATCTACAATGGTTTTTAACATTGCAATCATCTTTATTATCAATTAAAATACATCTTTCAGCACACCTAGAAGTTGATTCGAGTTCTCCACTAGAATTATAAGTTTTGTACATGTTACATTTATCATTACCAATTGTATCACATTTATCTTTATCAGCAGCAGCAGAATTACATTTTGGTTCACATTTTGGTGGTATTCCTTTTATATAATTGGCAGGGATTAATTCACATCTATCATCACAAGCTGTAACTAATCCCAATACAGTTGTAGGTTGACAGTCATCAGGTGCAGCCATACCTTCTTTAACATCTAAAGGAGCAGTGCTCAAGAAAAAACCAGCAGCTACTACAACAGCTAATTTGAAGTCTTTCTCAGCTAAGTAAACTACTAAAGCTAAGACACCCACTTTTACAACGGGGTGATCTAATAATCTTCTTAAATTATCGGGAACCATTCTGGTAATACATCCAGAAAAGAATACGACCCAAACAATCATACCAACTTGGAAATATTGATTTTCTAGTATTTCATCTATACTTGGTAAATTTTCCATTTTATATATATTATTATAAAAGAAAATATAATTTTTTTATAATAAATTAATTTTTAAAATATTCTTTTAGTATTTCGTCAGTTGTAGATCTGAGACCTGGTTCTTTTTGTAACAATTTTTTAATTAATAATGCTTCTTCCTTAAACTCAAAATCTGATGGTAAAGTTAAAGTTTCCCTTAAATTCTTAATATTTATTTGTCTTTCCATAGTCGTTTTATGACAATAAAATAGTTCAAACAAAATTATTCCTAAGCTATAAAGATCTGTTCTATAATCATAATTACTACTTTCTAATTGTTCTGGAGATGCATAAATTAGTGTACCTAAATTAGTTGTATCATAGGTATCATTTTTAGAAGAATTTCTTTTAACTAACATATTACTAATTCCAGAATCCATTGACATTGATTTTCTCATTTCAATTATATCATTTAATTCTGTCTTCATATTCTTATCTTTACTTAATCCAAAATCTGCTATTTTTATAATATAATTAAAATCATCTAATTTATCTTCAGGTATATGTCTATCTTTAAAAATATTAGACAAAAATATATTGGCTGGTTTAATATCTCTATGAATCAAATTATTGATATGAATAAAATTTAATCCAGTAACGATTTGTTTAAAAACATTTTTACTATCTTGATAATCAAAATTTTCATATTCATCTCTTTTTTCAATCCATTCTTTTAAAGTTAAATCACATAACTCCATTTGAATAAATAAGGTTAAAATTAATTGACTTGGATCAGTTGTTGTTTTCTTTAAATTATCACTGTCGTCTGAATCATATTCATTATTATTTTGAAATATATCATATTCTATCCAAGAGTTATAATATCTTATAATATTATGATGATTTAATCTAGCTATAGATCTTACTTCGTGTAATATTTTATTAAAACTTTTCTTATTAAAACTATCAATTTGAATTTTTTTTATGGCATAAATACTAGAATCTATTTTGTGATACATTTTATAAACTTGACCAAAACCCCCTTCACCTATTTTTTCTAATTCAATAAAATCTTGATGGAGTCTCGAATAATTTTTAATTAAATTATCCATGGTAGAACTCTTTATCAATGGCTCATTAACGTTAGTATCTTTAAAAACTTTAATTAATTCTGTAGGGTTTTCCAAGTTAATAGAATCAGCATCTTTTAAGGATAAAATAGAATCATCTTTCAAAGAAGATTCATCATCTATCACATTGTATCTAATACTATTAATTAGTTTAATTAAAATACTTTTGTATAATTTTCTTTTAGGTTTATTTTTTTCATGATAAGATTGTTTAGAAACAATACCCATTCTACTCAATTCCTTACATATTTTATTAAATATTGTTCTACTCCTAGTCTCATCATATTCATACAAATAACATAAATCTTCTAATAATGAAATTAACAGGGTTTCAGCGTTAGGTGTATTTTTTACAAGAGTTTTACTCATTTTAATTATTTCATATTAATAATCTTTTAAATAAAGAAATTAAATTATTCATTTTTTTTCAATACAATCAGAATATCTGGATTTTTCTTGATGATATTCTTTCATACAGTCAAAATATCTAGTAGTAACTGATAGACTACTTTGATAATAATCTACTAAAAAATATTGATGATTTTTTTTATGCATTAGTATATCATCAACCTTTGACAAACTGTTTATTTGATACTTTATCTTAGGTACAATTGTTTTAATTTTATTGGATATTCTGGAATTCATTATTTTTTAAATTTATTATTTTTTTTTTTTAAAAATCAATTTGCCTAAAAATCAATTTTTTTTTCTATTTTATGTTAATAAATGGATTTTATGTTTTATTTAATAACTGTTTATTTTATATTAGAATTCTTAAATTTATTGTATTATTGGAGAATTAAAAATAGAATACTCATAAAAAATTATTATTATGGTGATCGAATAGAAAAATCCATGATTAAAGATTTATATAAGAAGAATTTATTAGAATTTTTTAGACAATTTGTTTTTGTAAAAGATAAGGATAAAGATTTAGTTTTAAATAAAATTAATCATTTAGCTATGATAAAATTAATATTATCTTATTTATTTAACAAATCACTAGTTCAAGCTAATTATGTAAATTTAAAAACTGCTTATTATTGTACTTTTAAATTAAGACATAAATATGGATTAATTTTAAATAATAGAAAATATAAAGCAAATCTAGATAATTTCATGCGTTTTGGGAAAAGTCCAATAAGTTCTTATTACAAACCATTAATAATAAATTTTTTGGCTTATTCTATCAGATTTATTAGTGAATTAATATTAATGTTTCATGGATTTAAAACTTATTATTCTTCATCGACAAATTTAATTTATCTCTATAAAATAAATAAAAAATCTGATAAAATTCCAGTAATGTTTATTCATGGTTTTGGAATAGGTATTATCCCTTATATTAATAATATTATTGAAATTTCTAAAGATACTACAATTATTTGTCCTATTTTACCTAATATTTCTAATGTTTATTTTCACCCTTTGAAATGGAATATTTCTAAAAATGATTTCTTTCCAGAACTTAATTTGTTATTTCAAGAATTTGATGATATTTTAGAAAACCACAAGTTAACTAAAATAAATATAATGGCTCATAGTTTTGGTACCTTTATTTTAAGCGGTTTAATGTTAAATACTTCTATTAGAAAAAAAATTAATAAAAAAGTATTTATTGATCCTGTTTGTTTTTCTTCTGATAGTCATCAAATTTATAGATCTGTAGATATTATGACAGAAGAAAGAGATACAGGCTGTTTAGTTACTATAAAAAAATATTTTTTGTATTACATAATCTACTTGGATATTTATTTGAAATACGCAACTAAAAGAAATCTATTTAGTATGGATTATTTATGGGGGAATTACAGATATATTGATAAAGATTCAATAGTTGTTTTATCTGAGTATGATGACATTACTCCATCAAATAGTATTTACAATGACATGGTTAAATCAGGAAAAATAAAAAATATAGTTTTTTTAAAAAATGCCATTCATGGAGATCTTTTTATGAGTAAAAAATATTCTGAAGATTTAAATGAATTAAATAATTTTATTAAAAATTAATTAGTAAAAAAAAAATCTACATTTTTATTATAAAATTAATGAAAAATCAATTAATAAATTTATCATTATTAAATGGCGGAACACCATTATCTGAAAAAACCTTAACAAATTTAGATTTGTATTTAAGAAATAAATATCAAACTGCAGGTAGTTCTTCTGGTGCTACAGTTGCTGCTTCAGAAAATCCAGGATTAGTTAAAAGTACTCAAAATTTAGTTTCTTGGATTCAATCATTCGGAACAGGTGTTGATGTTAGTCAACTTGAAAAAATATCAACAGAATTAGCTGGAGCAGTTGATTCTCTTGACACTGAAGTTAGACAATTAAATCCTACTCAAATAAGAGATTTTGTTAAAGTTATAAATCAATTAAAAAGTAGAGTCGGACAAGTTAAAGCTGATAATAGAGAAATAAAAAGTAGTATTACAAATATAGAAGGACAAATAACAACAATTAATGAAAGTTTTGATGCTTATAGAGATCAATTGCAAGGACAACTAAATGAATTTATCAGACAACATGATCAAAACTATGAACAATTTACTAGAGAAAATAGTGGAGCTATAAGTGAAGCTACAGGTCCAATTCAAGAACAAGTTGATAGAATAAAAGCACAAATGAATTTATCTGAAGAAAGTAGATTTTCTAGAAAATTTGCAGAATATGATCAAAAACAATTAGTTTTAGATAATAAAATTCAACAAGAACAATCTAAAATTAATGGATTAACTATATATATTAGAGAATTAAATAAGAAAGTTACAAAAAATACTGATGATATTAAACAAAATTTAAAACAACATCAAGCATTATCTCAAAAAATAACAAATACAAATGTTCAAATGCAACAAAGAACCGATGCCTTAAAAAAGGAAATAATAAATAAATATAAATATTTAGAAGGTAGAATTAATGCTGAGAAAAAAGAATTACAAGAAGAATTAAACAGACAGAATCTGGCTAATGAAAAGAAGATTGGAAAAATAAATGAAACAATTTCATCAATTGAACAACAGATTGGAAAAGAAACTGAAGATAGAAAAATAGAATTACAAGAACAAAAAAATCAATTAGAAGGACAATTATCACAATTAAAAGCTTCAAATGAACAATTAGAATCATCATTAAATCTACAAATTGCTTATCTTTATTATCAATTAAATGGTGTTTTAAGAGAAAGAGATATTTACTATACTTCATTATTAGCTGATCATAATCAAAGAATCTTTATTTTAGAAGAACTAAATAAAACATTAAATACAAAAATAGACACTACTAATACAGATTTAACAGGTAAATTACAAAGTGGTCTTCAAAGACAACAAGAAACTATAGATAAGAATGATAGAAAATTAAAAGAAATAATCCAACAAAATTTAGATCAAGAAAAGAGAGAGAGAGATGCTTTACAAGGAGAAATAAACGTTTTAAAAAGTCAAATAACAGAAGAAGTAAGACGAGCACAAGCTGCTGAAAAAGATTTAAGTGATAGAATTCAAGGAGAAGCAAGACAAGCTCAAGCTGCTGAAAGAGAATTATATGAAATGATTAAAAAAGAAATAAGAGATGCCCAAGCTGCTGAAAAAGATTTAAGTGATAAAATTAATGCAAATAAGGCTGAAGAAAGTAGATTAAGAAAACAAATGGAACAAGACTTGAGAAAATATATTACATTAACCGGGACAAATTTATTTAATGATTCTAAAGCCTACACAGAAGTTTACACTGATGAAGAAATTAAAAAACTTAATATAGCAATTATGAAGAGAGAATCTGAATTAAGAAGAATTAGTGATTCAATTGATTTAAATTTACAAGATTTCATAGGATTTCAAAATCAACAAAATGCAATATTAAATCAAAGAATTAATCAAACACAAATGAGCATAAATAATTTATCGATTAGAATAGATCAAGCATTAAGAAATTTAGATGTAAAAATTTATGAAGAAACTAGTAGAGCTACAGCAGCTGAGAATAAAGAAATACAAAAAAGAAAAAAAATATCAAAAGATGAAGCAATAGTAAGAAAAAAAGCGGATAAAAATATAAATAAAAGATTACAAAAATCTGAACAAAGAGCTTCCAAAACTAAAAGAGAATTTACAAGTAGTATTGATGAATTAACATCAACTGTAGAAACAATTGAAGCTAAATTTGAATCTCAATCTGTAATAAATCAACATATGGTTGATGTTCTAAGAAAATTGAATAGTGAAAATTTAGAAAATCAAGAAAAATTAAGAAAAATTAAGAAAACACCCTTTGGTGCTTTCATCTAATTATTTAATTTATTTTTAGGGATAAAATTAAATTAAATTAAATATCTTTATATTAATTAATAAAAATGGATAATTTACCAGAAAATCTAAAAAAAATAATAATTCAAGTCAAAGATTTTATTAAAAATAATCAATATTTTAATCAAAATTATGCTATTGCAGCTTTTGTTTTATTTTTAATTTATTATATTGTATTCGACAAAGCTATTGAATTACTTACTTTTATAATATCTTTAGCTTATCCAGGATATATGTCTTTTAAAGCTTTACAAAATCAAGAAAGTACAGATGATTTAAGAAAATGGGTAATCTATTGGATATTTTTTGCTGCAATAAATTTATTTGAAAAAATTGCATGGTTAACCTTAAATTTTATTCCTATGTATCATTTAATAAAATTAGGTTTAATTTTATGGTTATTTAATGCAAAATTACAAGATATCAATTCTATATATCAAAAAAGTATTGTTTATTTTTTGAATCAAAATCAAGAATATATAGATAAATACTTGGACACAATCTGTCAAAAAACTAATGAATTAAGGTTAAAAATAGCCAAATCATTATTAGACAATGATGATAAAAAAAATTTATAAATTAAGGAAAATATTTAAAAAAATTTTCATTTGCTTTTATAATAGAGTTATGAATAATAATTTATATGATAAAAACAAAGTTATAGCCACATCTAGAATACAATCGAGATGGAGAGAATTTAAGGTTATAAAACTTTTAAAACAATTTAGTGCGTTTAATTTAAACGCTAAAGGAGAGACTAGATCATTTGATGATTTTACAAAAATTATGGTCGACAAAGATATAGTCAATATCGCAGGGGAATTAATTTATGCATTACAAGCCAGATTGAGAATAAACTTAAAAATAAATAATAGAATTTTAATGTCAGCTTATCTTTTTTCATATTATCCGAATGAGCTTTTAGGAGATGAAAAGAAAAGAGATCCTTTAGCTAGTCAAATCTATTTTTATAGTAAGATTTTAACTAATTCATTAGTATTTAATTCTAATCTGGAGTTTAATAGATTACAATGGGTTTTAATATTAGGTGAAAATATGTTAAACTTTTCTGAAAGTTTTTCTGTATGGAAGCTAAGAGATAAATCTGAAATGGTTCAAAATATGATGTTAAGTTATTATCAAAGACAAGTTCATATTGATAAAATAAAGAAAGGAGAATTAGATGGTGCTGAAGAACAATTAATAAATTCAATTAAAGTTTTGGAAGATGAACAAGAAGAGTTATTGAGAAGTATTAAATTAGTAGATAAAAAGTTTGATGTTAAATATTTTAAAAAAAATTATTCCAAAATTTATCAAACTATGGAAGATGATTATGCCAAACTACAAGTTGCAATTACTAATAATATGAAAATAGCTTATTTTGATTATGTTAAAGAAGGTATGGAAAAGGGTGATTACAATCCTTTATTAGCATTAATAACAGAAGTTAGAGAAAGAATTGTTAACATTGTTCCAGAAAAAGTTAAACAAGAAATCAAAGATAAAGTTAATATAGAAAAAGCAAAAGATAAAATAGCTACTAATGATTTTGGAAAAACCGATGTAATTAGATTAATCATACATTGTGTCAATTATATAGGAAAAGTACAAGCACCGATAGATGATGAATCATTCAATCAATGGAAAGAAGAAATAGCTCAGGATCTACAATCTAATTCAGATAATTTCTGTGAAACAGTCCCAGAAATATTAATACAAGCAGAAGAAAGATTAGATAAGGTTTACAAAGATTTAGCTTCATTAGTTGCAAAGTAATGATGATTTATCCAGCATCTTAACAAAAATAACATTTATAATATTTAGATGGCTATTTACATAAATATTTTAAATGATGATCACTTAATAAAATTAGAAAAGTCTGATCTTAATACTAAACTTTATCTAATTAAACAAGAAATTAAAGAGATAGCATTTATTCCAATTAATGAACAGATTATCTATCATAATTGTATTATTTTAGATAATTTTAAATCTATAGCTGACTATAGTAAAGATAAAGTTATTAATCTAAATTTACTTATAAAAGAAATTCCATTTAATATTAAATTAAAAACTTTAACTAATCAAGAATATATTATCAAAAATATTACCTCTCAAATCTTTGTGGAAGAAATATTTTTTATATTATTTTATCATTATGACTTGCATCCAGAAGATATCAATATAATTTTTAAAAATATAGTTTTAGATAAGTCTAAAAAACTATCATATTATAATATAACAGACTGTTCTGTCTTAAATATAACAATTAAAGTAAAAACAGGTTTTTTCTAACATTTAAGCATTAGCATATGCTGTTTTTTCTTTTACAACTTCTCCAGCAAAATCATCACTACTATTAAATTTTGTAGATTTGAATTTGTTAAATTGGTAAAATTGCCCGGTATAATCAGTTTTATCTACAGTAAGGGTATATTCCTTAAGAGATTCAGATTGGAGCAATTTATCCATTCCATCTTTAGTATCAATAGTAAGATCACCGCAACCCAAATAACTATCTTTGTCTTTTTTGTATAGTTTGTAATACAAAACTTCAGTACCGGTTTTTTCAGTAATGTAATCAATGTGAGATTTCTTTACGTTATTGTAATCAGATTGATCACTCAAACCGTTCATGGTAAAATAAAGTCTGTAATGAGCATATTTTACCAAAATATCCTTGTCTTGTTTAAGTTCTTTCAATGCAGTTACTGCATTTTTTACATCATCGAAAACAATAAATCTTGCACCCGATTTTGTTTCAATGTTACTACTAACCCCTTCAAATTTTTCTAGAGATAGGGTTCTAAAGTCAAAATCTTCATCTACTGATTTAATCAATAGAGTTCTTCCTGCTTTTCTAAATCTTTTCTTAGTGTCTTTAGTTTTGTTTTTATTATCTGCCATTATTCTATATAATAAGTAAATAAATAGGTAATTTTTTAAGTGAATATAATATCAATTTTTCTTTATATTAATATTATATTTACTTAAAAAATTATATGTTCTTTATATGTTAACAGATATCATATTGCTACTAGGTGTTGTTACTTTTGTATAAAAATCACATGTTTGAAATTCCATATAATACAAATTACCTAATACCTCTGTAGATTTATCATTAACATCTCCTTCTTTAGTTTCTGTTATTTTTATTCTAACTGCAGTTTTATCATTAATTATAAGATCATCGACCCAATTACTATAACCTTCTCTAGATTCGTTTTGATAATCAATACTTCCCATTAAAGGTAATTGATATTTATAAGTTCTACAATTAGAAGGAAATTTTCTAGGACCACATGGACCTATTTCTACTTCTAATTTTCTTGATGTACCATCACCTATTGAATTATCACTATATATTGCATATATTCTAGATCTTCTAATTATTTTAGGATCTTTAGTTACCTGAGTACTATTCATAAATTTATCTTCTTCTAAAGCTTGAGTCAAACCACCACCAAAATAAAATTCTTTATAACTTTGATTCAAATCAATAGGACCCTTGTTAAAAGGAATTGGATATATAATATGTTTATGAACAATTTGAAAAGGTATATTAACTTGTCCTGATTCGCCTTTTTCACCCTTCATCCCTCTTTGACCACGTAAACCAATATAACCTCTATACCCAGGTAAACCTCTTGGTCCCAGATCACCATTTCTAGGCGGATCATTAAATATAAAATGTTCTATAATATTCTGATCTTTTATTAAAAAAACTTTTTCCAAGTATTTATTAAAAGAATTCATATAATTATAAATTAGATAATTTTTTTAATAAATATTTATAAGATTAACAACTGATTTATAAGATTAATAACTAAATTTTACATGTAAAGATGACCAAGTGATTTTTCATTATTATCCGGTTTTTGATCTTCGATTATTTGTTTTAAATAACTGATATGATCTATAATATTTTCTTTTTCTATACAATCAAAGAAGAATTTTTGTAATGTTGCAGTTGTTAATTGTAAATGACTAATTTTACCATAAAATTTTGTCCAATCATCTTTTTGTTCTGGTCTAAATTGATCAAACATTTGCTTAATTTGTTCTTGAGAAGAAAAATCAAAATTCATAATATAATCTATTCTTCCAGGTCTAATTAATGCTTTATCTAATCTATTCTTATAATTTGAAGTCATAAAAGTAATTAACTTATTTTTTCTACCTACACCATCCAATACATTTAAAATACCACTAAATGAAACCATACTTTTATTAACATCATTGGCTTTTCTGTCAACAAATAAAGCATCAATATCTTCTAAAAGCAAAATAGTATTATTTGGTAAAGCATTAATTGCAGACATAAATACACAATCATCAACTTTTGGTCCTAAATGAATAATATGAATGTTCATATTAAAATATGATGCTAATGCAAAAATTAATGAACTTTTTCCAGTACCTGGAACTCCTTCTAACAAATAATTTCTTTTATAAGGAATTCCAAATTTAGAATATAATTCTTCTCTTTCAAAAAATTGTTTTAAATCATTAAATATATTATCTTTTTTTTCTCTATCTAAATAAATTGTGTTTAATTCTCTTTTAGGTAATCTTGATAATGTGGTCCAATTACCATTTTTTAAAACTTTACATAAAATTTCATTATCTAATTTCTTATCATAAAACTTTCTAGCTTCTTCCATAAAATTAAAAATTATTTTCTTTTTTTCTTGCACGTCTTCCCCAAAATCTACTTCTATTTCAATACTTAAATTTTGATACTTTTCAACAGAAAAATATAGACCAACAGGCGTACCCTCTTCTTTAAAATTAATTTTAATTTTTTCATTTTGAAAATTTAATATAGTTTCACCTAATGGAATTTTTAAATCTGGAATATAATCATTATTTTCTTTATTTAAACCTTCACAGTAATAACTGGTAACACTATCAAAAGTAGCTGCATAAGAATTAATAATATTAGCTAAAGTTGATTTGTAGGGTATATCAATTTTAATTCTATTTGTCATTATATATTAAATCAATATATTTTTATTCTTATTTTTAACCACCCTAAAAATTGAAATAATAAATTTCACGACTTAAATAGATAATTATAAAATTAATACAATGGATAAAAATATTATAATTATTTATCATGGCCCATATTGTTGTGATGGTTTTGGTTCAGCATTAGCTGCTTACCTTAAATTTGGAGATAATGCTTATTATTATCCTACTTCGCATGGTTCAGATATACCACCTGATGTGACTGGAAAAATAGTATATATCTTAGATTTTTCTTATAAAAAAGAAATTTTAGAAAAAATGATTAATCAAGCCAACTGTTTAAAAGTTATTGATCATCATAAAACTGCTGAAAAAGAATTAGAAGATATTAATGATCAATACAAAATATTTGATATGAATCATTCAGGAGCTATTCTAACTTGGAAATATTTCTTCCCAGATTTAGAAGCCCCTTTATTACTACAATATGTTGAAGATAGAGATATTTGGTTGAAACAAATGCCTAATACAGAAGAAGTTACTACCGCATTATTTGATCTTCCAAAAGATTTTGAAGTTTGGAAAGAATATTTAAATAATCAAAAAATAGAAGAATTAATCGAAAAAGGTTCTGCTGTTTTAGAACATAATAAATTAGAAGTACAAAAAATTACAAATTCTGCTTTTATAACTAATTGGAATATTAAAATAGACAATGAAGATCATGATTTTAATGTAGCTGTTTGTAATTCTCCAACTCTTCAATCAGATATAGGAAATTATTTAGTAGCTAATAAATTTAAAGATGAAGTAGATTTTGCTGCAGTATTCTATTATGACGGTGAATATACAAAATTTTCATTAAGATCAACAAATGATAAACAAGATGTTTCGATAATAGCTAGAATTTATGGAGGAGGCGGCCATAGAAATGCTGCTGGATGTGCTATTTATGGACTGGTATCAGAATTAAACTAAACGGGTGATAGTAAACACTTATTTTATAAAAATAAAAATTATTATGATTAAATGAAACCATATTGTCAAAATCATAATAATTTTATTGAAAGTTTATTACCTAATTCAAGTACACCTGAGTGTATGTCTACACATGGTTTAGATGAATATACTTTTATTCATTTATTATTAGGATCTGGATCAAAAGTATACTTTCCCGAAACAAAATTTCATAAATTATTAGCTGGACATCTATTTTGGGAATATTTAGAAACCCGAAAAGATTTTAGAGATTTATTATTTAATGGAAAAGAATTAATTAATGGATCATCAAAAGAATATAATGGTGATTCAATCATGAATTTCCTTACAGATAATTTAGCCTTTTATGGTGGTTATAAATTACAAAAAAAATTAAATTTAACTAAAAGAGAATTTATAATGATTTTTTTATTATCTAATTTAGCGGCTAGTAAAATTTCATTATTTAGATTTGGTTAAATGGAATGTTTATTATCATTATGATTTCCAAAATTATTTAATTTTTGGTAATGCTTAAAATTTTTATAAATTTATTTAATATTCTATTCATATTAAATAAATTTATAAAATATTTTTTTTAGATGGTCTCTGAAATATATCTTTTATTAAACTTAGAATCTTGATTAAATACTTTTAAAAATTCTAAATTACTTTCAATATCATCTATTTTTTCTAATGTATTGAATTTTCCTGATAGAATGTAAACATTATTTTTCAATATATAAACACTACATTTAATTCTAAAAACAGGTTCCTTTTGAGTAATAAGACCTAAACTTCTGATAACTACTTGACTTGTACATTCTCTCATTCCTAATTTAGCTTTACTCTCCTGAATATTCAAGTCTGACAATGTAAATATAGAATCCCCAATATTTTTATTAACTTCTGATAATACTTCTCTTGCCATCTTAGTTTTTAATTGATATCTTTTATAACCTTTTTGAAATAATGTTGGTGAATTATATGATACCTTACATAATTCTTTATTTTTGGATACAGCAATTTCTAAATGATAAACGTCGTTAATATTAAAATGAGTATCATCCCTAAACTTACTATCTTCAAAATCATTTGGATCTTCCAAATCAATTTCCTCGTCACACTTAACTATCCAAGATTGTTCTAAAAATTTACCAATATCTCTTCTAGACCAATCATATTGTAATTTTATATCTTCTTCATTAAAAACATAAGGTCTTTTTAAAAGATGATAACCATGTGATTCAACCATATTTTTTATTAGTTCATCAAATTTATTAATCTCAAAACCAGGCTCTATTAGTTTAATGCCTGTAGTCATTGCTGTTTGAAGATATTTCAAATCATCATAATTATTTGTAGCGATTTCAATAGTATCTCCTAAAGTAACATTACAATCATCAATAAATGCTGCTACTTCAAATCTAATTAGATCACCTTCTTTCAATTGATAATCATCACTTTCAGGTGGAGCATAATGACATACATTTTCATTAACAGAAATACATGTTGGCATTGATAAACCTTTTTTAAGATTTTTATAAGTTTTACTTAATTCATTTAAAATATTTTGATCATTTAATTTAGCTAAATGATAAATTCTTTCACCTGGTTTTAATAACTCTTTGAAAGTAGTAAATGATTTATCAATAATATCAGCTACTGTTTTATACTTGTTAAATTTTTTATCATCCATGATTTAAATTTATATAGAGATTATTTGTTTAGGTAGATTTAATAATCTTTATCTTTTTCTTTATTTATTTTTAAAATTGATTTAGTAAAATCTTTTAAAGCCTGATTCAAAGTAGGATGATGAACATAAGGAATATTAAATTGATGACAAGTTTCTTTTACTATTTTTGATATTCTTGGATAATGAACATGACAAATTGAAGGAAATAAATGATGTTCTATTTGATAATTAATACCTCCAAATAAATGACAGAATAAATCACCAAATCTTCTATTCTCAAAATTTCCAGAATTTCTAACTTGGACTTCTCCCCAATCTAATCCTAAATCACCATGATTTTGTGTTGTTTCAAAAGTGTCATGATCTGGTAAAATACACATTCCATATGTTATATTAGCTGCTACAATAAAAGATAGCCAAACAAAAATATTAAAATTATAAAAATAGGAAAATATTACAAATGTACTTAAACTAATACTTAAAATATTTGAAGTTAAATTAACAGATAAGTTTTTAGGTAATTCCAATCTCCACATATAACCTCTTCTTTTCCAAGTTAACCAGTACATTAATGAAGATCCAAAATAAAATCCAGGAAAAACAAATAAAAAAAAGTAAGTCATATAAGGTAAAACCATATTACTGACTTGTAGATATTTATTTTTTGGTATACTAGCAGACTTTCTAACAATTGGTTGTGTATACAATAAATCAGGATCTCTTTGAGGATCTCCAGTATATGCATGATGATTTATAGTATGATGAACTAACCATAAATCACTATTCCAACAATAAATACTATTAATTATATTACAAATAGTTTCATTTAATTTTGGTTTTCTGAAAAATAATGCATAATGGGATGCATCATGCATCATACAAAAACCTATCATAATTATAATTATACCTGATACAAAAGCAGATATACACCTTATCAATAAATTATTTGAAAAATAAAAAGCTAAACCAAAAGTAAAAATAAAAACTATATTCATAATAACTGTCTTCATATACCAAAACCAATTAATTTTTATTTTAGTTTTATCATTATCAAAATAGGCTAATATTCTTTTTTTTAATGTGTAATAAAAACCCTCATTTTCAAATTTATATGTAGTGTCAGCACCCTGATCATCTACATAATAATCTTTTAACATTTTTTTAATATTCTCAATATTAGACATAGCATGATAAGATTCAAACAATGGTGTTAAATCTTTATCGCTTTTAGATAATTCTAAAATTCTTCTACCCCCAGGATGTTTATCTAAAAAATTTGTCAAATCATATCTATTTCCATATAGATTCCATAAATTTTGTGACATTATATATAATTAGGTAAAAGATTTCTTTATTTCTGATTCAAATGCATTAATAATATTATTTAAATTAGAACTTAAATTTAATTCAGCAAATTTAAAATTAAATTTATTTTTTTTATTAATGAAAACATTATATTTTTGTAAAGCCTTTTTATAAATAACATATTTTTTTAAAACTTCAATGGTGTTTTTAAAATAATTTATATTTTCTAAATTTTCTATATCATAATCTTTTCCAATTAATTTATTATTATTATACAAATCAATTAATTTAGTATTTTTCTTTTCTTTAATAAAATAATTATTCATTTTATTTATTTGTAAAACAATATCAGATAATTTATTAGTAATACCTCTTTTTTCTAAAATATTAAATCTGGTAAATTCTGGTATTATTTCTTGATATAATTGATTTTTTGGAAATTTTAAATACAAATATTTTAAGAATAAAACATCATATAATGTATATTTTAGTAATTCAGAACTAATCTTATTTATATCGATAATTATATCATATATAGGACCCATAGCTTCACTATTTTTTTCTAATTCTTTTATTTTTTTAGAATCTATTATTTGGTGATCTAATAAAAAATCATATATTTTACATTTTCTTTCTTTCAAATTATTTTCCAAATTATAATATTCACAAATATATCTAGTATCTATAAAACTATTAGTAAATTTAATAGTATATTTTTTATTTTGTATTAAATCATTAAACATATAGGGAATATCTAAAGCTTCACTGCCATGTAATATTTTTAAAATTCTATGATTTCCTAATATTTTTTTTATTAAAAAAGAATACCAATACTTGGAAAGTTGAGGAGGATAAATTATAAAAATAAATCTATCATTTTGTTCAGTTTCAAAGTTTAATTGCATTAATGCTACCTTCTTAGTATTAAATTCATAATCTAATGGTAAAATATATTGATCTTTTACTTTTTTTGTCATTTGATGATATATATTAATGTAAATACAAAATGCTAAAATTTTAGAATCTGTATCTGTTTTTATAATATGATAATTAATATTTTTATCTTTTATTTGAATAATTTCTTGATAACCTTTCAAAGTCATATCAATTAAATTATTTTCTTTGATTATTTTTATAAATTTAGAATTATATTTAATTAATTCTTTTGAATCATAATTTCTAATTTTTTTATGATCTTTTAAAATATCTTTTAATATATTCATTATTATATAAAATCAATATATTAAATTTTTTTTACAAATTTTCATATTTAATTATTCCATCATTCTCTTCAAAATATTCTCTTTCAATTAAATCTTTTAAAACTTTTACAATTGTTTCTTTATCTGGATTAAAATGACTTAATTTTTCTTGAGTCTTTAAAACTAAATCATCTATTTCTAAACTTTCAATTTGTTTCATAATTCTTACTAAAGATGCTTCTATTCTTATAGTTTTAAATGAATCATCAATTTCTTTTTGTTCTTTTACAATATTATTAAAATTTAAAACTAATTGTTCATTTTCCAAGTTTGTATTAATACAATACATATTTTCACCTAATTTTAATAATACATTTGATTGCACCAATAATTCTATTACTTTATTTAATATTTCTTTTTGAATATTTGTTTTTTCAAATAGTTGATCAATACTATTAACATCAATTGTATTAAAACAAAATAAAACACTTGCAATCATAGGAATTGTTTTTATAGTAGAAGATCCAAATTTAATTTCTATTACTCCTTGTAATTGATTTATATACAATTTTCTTAATCCATCGTATTTTAAATTAAATAATTCTCTAATTAAAATTAAATTATGTTTATAATTATCATCTTCTAACAATATATCTTTAAAATAACCATCTTTATTGATATTCCAATAAGTAGTTGTTAATATTCTTAGATTAAAATTATCATTTGTAAAATTACATAAATTTTTTAGTTCAAAATTAAAATTTTTGGATTGATCTATATCTTGAAATAAAGTTAATATTTTAGTTGATTTTCTGTAGGGAAATTTATCTAATAATTTATTAAATATTTGAGATTCATTATTATATTCAGATTGATTTTTAAATAGTCTATTTTCTAATTTAGTTTGATACAAACTATAAAAATAATCTTTATCTTCAATAAACTTAATAAAATCCATTAATATTTCAAATTCAGAAATATTTTTATTTGATTTTAATGAAGAATCAAATAAATCAATTATTAATTCAATATATTTTACATTTGAATTAACTAGTGTTGACATTTTATTATTTAAATCTTCTGTAAATAAATTAACTTTTGTATTTTTTAAGAATCCATAATAATAATCATATTCATCAACTACATTAATGATATTTTTAATATTCAATTTAAAATCTAATAATTTTTTATTATTATCATAAAAATAATTTGAGATTTTATTAGATATACTTTCTTCGATATCCTTATCTAAATTAACATTTTCAATTAGAAATATTAAAGAATTAAAATTTTTATTTTCTAACAATGAATTAATTCCACTTGAATCATTATTAAGTAATAATTCAATTTTATTTTTTATGGTAATTGTTTTAAAATTAGTTTCTATTTCAGATACAAAATTTGAACATAATTCTTGATGTAATTTTTTTTCATTATTCCAGATTTTATTAAGTTTATCTAATACAATTTCAACATTGTTATTTTGATAATCTATATCTAATGATTGATAATAATACGAAGAAATAAATATTTCTTGATTAAATTTTTTAAGATATACAAAATTTTTATCTTTGGCTTCTATTAACTTTAGAAATACATTTAATTTTGTTTGATAAATTAAGTCTTGTATATGATCATAATTAGATATTCTAATCTGATTAATTATTAATTTGATTTCTTCTTTAATTTTATCATAATGTTTTTCTAAAATATTTTCTAAAAAAATTTTATTCGGTAATTCTATTTTTAGATTAATTAATTCATTATGTTTGATATAATGTTTATCCAAATAATTAAATGCAAAATATAAATATCTTACCAATGTATTATATTTTTCACAAAAATCAACAACATTTTTTATTGATAAATTATCATTTGAAAATTTGGTACAATATTTTACTAATATATCTTGATAAATATTATACATTTTTTTGGTATTATCATCTTCTTCTGTACAATACTTATAAAGCTTTGAATAAATATCAATTTTAATTGGTAAATTTATTATTGTTTTAGGATGAATATCATTATCTAAAGCATTTATTATTTTATCACAATATTCATAAATAAAATTTATTTCTTGTTGCATAAATATTAATATAAAGTAATAATTATTTAAACTACTTAGATTTTAATTTTCTCAAGTAGTTCCTTGGCTTCTGTATAATACTTATTGAATTCAGTCTTATTATTAGCCTCGGTAGACCACTTCTCAAGTAGTTTAAGAATATTATCCTTTTTGTAATAAAAGTTTCTCATTATAATATCTTCAAATCCTTTAGATGGGTTTTTGAGTTGATCCACAATAGCCCATTTCAAGTTATTCAATCTAACCTTATCATTATAATCAAATGATTTTTTTTTACCTGATTCACTATGCATTTCTCTTTCCCATCCTGGTTCATTAAAGTATGGTTCATCTACCATAATTAATGACTGAATAGAAACTAGAACTTGAAGGAAGGTTGAAGTGTCTTTGTTCCAACTTTCTCCCTTTTGTCCAGACCAAGTTCCAAGTAGAGACAAACAAACTTTACCACAATTATACAAGTTAGGATTGAATCTTACTGATCCACCGCCAGTAGTTAGTAGTAAAACTTTAGGAGGAGAATTAGGATATTCTGAAGTAAAATGAGCATCAAATTCAAAGCATCCAGATTCATAAGGAGTGTCTTTAGGACCCATAATCATGAATTTAATACTGTTAACATTATTGACATCTGTTTTCAAAAATACAGTTGAAGACAGTGAAAGAGGTAAAGATGAAGACAAAGTTGACATTTCCTTGACAATTCTCATAATTGACTTAGGACCATATGAAGATAAATTGCTGATATTTCTAAATTTAAAATGCACTGAAGAATCACCAATGATATCCATACTACTAAATTGATAAGGTTGCATGGCTTTCATGTAGGTTCCTTCCAAATCCAGATCAGTTTCTTCAATATGTTCTTCCTTTAAACTAGAACAAATTCCTTGAAGCATTGTATTTGTTTGAATGATCTTTTCATAAAGAGGATCAACTGTAGTATTTGTCTTAGTAGCCATATCAATTACAACTTGACATTCCAGACTAATATTATTGATAGAATCTACAATTTGTCTAAAAGTGTCATCAATTTTCCATAAATTTTTAATAGTAATTACAGAAATGACATTAACTAAACTCGAATAAATATTATTATTCTTATCAATTTCCATTAAAGTAGTACCTCTCATTCTGTTTCTAATTAAAGTGAAAAGACATGAAGGTTGAACAATATCTTGAATTTTAATCTTACAAGTAGATTCATCAAAAGATTCAATCAATGTAGACATCTCATGAATTTCCTCTGAAATTTCTTTATCAATTCTCTCTTGATCTCTAATATAAGCATTGATATCCCATTCCTTTCTACTACCATGTCCGTAACCTACACCACCCTTCCAAAACTTATTAGCATCCGTCATTTGCTCAACTTGAGAAGAATTAGATAGTTTGGTATATTCAACATCAATTTCTGCAGAAGATTGTGTATTCAACTTATATTTAGTAGAAAGTTGAATCAATGCATATTCCAAAGGTAGATAAGCTGTTTCGAAATCATTCAATGGACAATCTACTTCTATTGTTGCATAATTGTTAAAAATATTATGCAATGCTTGAATTACAAATTCAATACTATTAGTAGGATTCCAATTTTCTAATTTCAAAAACTCCAAGTCCATAATACCATACAAAGTATCATTGTTAATCTTGGGTTTCATTAATTCAATTGAAGGAGGAAAGAATGGATACAAATTCATATTTAATTTAAGTTTTAGTTCAATATAATTGTAACCGTACTTGGTATTCAACTCTTCCATTTGAGTACCTAGTTTAGTACTCTTATCAAATGTAAGTTGCAATTTGATTTCATAAATATTTGAATCAATTACATCAATCATAAACTTGCTTTGTTTCAATCCTTGAAGTTTAATCAATTCATTAGAAACAATATTGAAAATAATATCTGGAGAATAAACTAGATTCTTAGGAATATTAAAGTAATCAACATTATTAGTATTTTTTCTCAATTGATGATCTTTTTCTTGCCATGTCTTCTTGATCAGAATTGATTCAACACATGTGGTGCTTAGTCCAACATTAAAAGTATCTTCTACCTCTTCTTCATCTTCATCATATGATTCATCTTTTGACAAATACTTTTTAATTGTATTTAATACTGTATCAAACTCTATCTTATCAGAATCAAACAATACGTAATTAATACTAACTATTGCAGCTTGCAAATCTTTACTAGATTTATTATCATTATCAGGTTCGACAAAGAAATAAGTCGAGTCTTCATTAGTATAAAAAATGACATAATTATTGTCAGATGATTTCAAGTTAAACTTAAAAGTAGAATCATCTAACTTGTCACTAGACACAATGGAAAGGTAATTTTGGTTACCTTTTGACCAGTGTGAAATCTTATTAATATATTCAATATTAGAAATTTCTTCCATTGTTTAATTTATAAAAATTTAATGGATAAATAAAATATAAATCCTTAAATAATCAATTTTTTTATCAAAAAAAGGCTATTTCATTTGCAATTTTTTTATCAAAAAAAGGCTATTTCATTTGCAATTTTTTTATCAAAAAAAGGCTATTTCATTTTGAAATTAAAGTTATTACTTTATGATAAAACCATAAATAAAGATTTATTTTTGTTTTTATCACTCTACAATCAACAACATGATTTTGATTGTAACCTAGGCTCCGTGGCTCTAAGCTGTTTATTGAATTAAATCAATCGGATAAGCAATATTTAGTCTTTTCCTAAATGTCATCTAGTCTTTTCCTAGATGTCAACTAGTCTATCCTAGTAGTCTACAGAAGGTTAGGACTTCAGGCATCCTCAGACCCAGGGAGGGTGTAGTGCCTGAGCACTCCTTCCTGACTCCTACTGAGCACCTCCAAGACCAGTACCAGCTCAGGATCATCCATAGCCTTCAAGAAGGTAGTCCAGGGATCAACCTTGACCTTGGCCACTCCCGTCTCCTGATCAACCTCTAGCTCGTAGTCACCCACCAAGATCTGCTTGAACAGAGTCTGAGAGTAACCAGAAACCAGCTGAACGTTGTCAGCTCCTGTAGTGGCTGAGAAGCCAGGAGCATTACCATTCAGGTTCCAGAAGATAGACCTCCAGATAGGCACACCAGGGGCATGCTCAGCTAGGTAGGCCTGAGTCCTCTGCAACAAGGTATTGTCCGTCAGGTTCTCACACATACTGTTGAACTGACCGTCAGTCAGCATACAAACAGCTCCAGGCAAGAACCCGCTGATGTCAGAAGTACCAGCCTTGGATGCAGCATCCTTGGCAATCTTGAGCACCAGTTGGTATACCTTGTCGGCATCGGTAGAGTAGCCCCATGGAGAGTTCAAGACCTTACTGAACCTGTCGACGATGTCAACACAGTCAGTGAAGTCAATCACCATCGGATCCTCAGAGAAGGTGACAATCACGTCCAGAACCTTGGAGAGCTGAGCTCCCATGATTCCAAGACCAACTGCCTTAGTACCCACATTAGCTGAGAACATGGAACCGGAGACGTCCACCACCATCAAAGCATTCTGGAAGAGTTCCAGTTGCTCCGATGGAGTGCCATCTTCCAAAGCCTTGTCCTTAGCCTCCTGAATGATCCTTTGGACCTCTTCCAAAGCCTTCTGCCACTGGACATTAATGACCAGCCTCTCAGATGTAGACATCTTTGAGGGATCAACAGTCCAGTTGGTTCTTGGAAGGCTTATAGAAGACTGAGAGTAAGTCCAAGGACAAGAAGGACCTAAGCCCACCTTGAAGCAAGCACAGATCTTGTCAGCCAAGTCAGTGATGCCTAGAACAGCTCCATTCAAAGCACCCTTGGCGGCTGCCTCGATAGTATTCTTCCTGCATTCAACTCTGTCCTTGCTTTCAGGATGCCTGTTCCCTGTCTCAGCATCAGCCTCCGAAAGAGCTACATCCTTCTTCTCGTTGAGGAATGCCTTAGAGAAGTTGTGCATCGTCAATGAAGACAATGCCTCAATCCTCAACTGGCTCCACCTTCCATCGCACATCTTCACCTGAGGGGTGTCGAGAACGATGTTGAGAAGAGTCTTGATCTTCCTCAGCTTGAGGAGCCCGTAGTTCATCTTCTTGAGACCTGCAAGCCTGACAGATGAGTCCTTAGAAAGGAACATCGAAGTCAGATCAAGACCAGGATAGAAGAGATGAACAAAGTGCTTGGAAACTCCAGCCTTCTTATCCTTGGAGTGACCCTCAGAAGGGAGCCACTTTCCGGCAAGACTGAGAGTTCCAATAAGATCCTTAGCCCAAGTAGTTAGCTGAGAAAGAGTCATCCCCCTCAACTGATCGATCAGAGCAGTCAGATCATGAACCTGAACCTCAAGAAGAGACTTGCCAGTGACAATCTGAAGGTCAAGATCCAACTTTCTGCAATACTCAGAGAGCAAGGCAGATGTCAGAGCAGACTTCTTCTTGTCCTTGGAAGACTCAACCAAGAGTGCCATCAGATCTCCACCGTATCCATAGTCCCAAAGAAGGGGCAACAAATCGATGCAAGTCTGAGGGAACTTGGCAAAGGTGGAGTGGAATGCCTGGTAGAACAGGCTCCTCTCTCCCTTACCAACACCCCTGATCTTCCTCAGATAGAACATCCACCTGAAGAACAGAGTCCAATCCTGAGCCCTAGCCTCTGTAGAAGGCTGGGCATCAATCTGAGCAAAGGTAAGGTTCAAAGATGCTTGAAACAACTTTGGATCCACATTCCTGACTGCCTTGTTGTCCAGTTGGAGAAGATAAGACTTGATGCCTGATCCCATGAAGTCCCAGTTGACATCTCCATTCCAGGTAGAACCCTTCATGGACTTCTCAAACTGGTCAGCAGCTACCTGCTTCAAAGCAGAAAGGTAGCTGGAAGATGCACTAGCACCAGAAGATGCACTAGCACCAGAAGATGCACTAGAGGTATCCCTCTTGGCATCTGAAAAGGCCTCCAAAAAGGCCTGATGGTCGACGGCACCAGAAGTGCTGTCGTTAGTATTATATAGTTCTTGCTCTTGCTCGTACGACATTGTAGAATAATTTGGGTTTAAAAGAAAAGAGAATTATATATAAAATTATTTTCAATTTTTTTTATTAAATATAAGAAAATATTAATTTATTCAGTATCTGATTCAGACTCCGAATTGGAATCAGAATCATTGTTACCCATAAGGATATCCTCCAAATCAGAATCTGGTTCAGAATCGGAGTCTGAGTCTGAGTCTGATAAGGAAATAACAGAAGATTCCTCTGACTTTGTTCTATTCAGAATAACATTCTCTTCACCTTCTTCATCAGATGATTCAGACTCAGACTCAGAATCTGAAACTGAATCCTCGTCGTTTAACATTCCTAGCACTTTCATCTCTTTTTCTAATTCATCAATAGTACTAGATTTATCTTCATCGTCAGAAGATTCAGATTCAGATTCAGATTCAGATTCAAGTAGTTTTTTCTTTTTAGGTGCAACTTTCTTTTTAACAGGTAATTTTTCTGAAAATGTAAAAACACTTAGATCAGGTTTTTCTTCATCTAAATCAGTTTTTTCTTTTTTTTGAGAATTCTCATTAAGCATAGAATTGTTTGGAAGATGTTCCTTCACTTTTTTTCTGGCTATCTTCTTATTGGAAATAGTTGACTTGTCTTGTTCCATTATATATATATATTGGTTGTAAAATATCATCTTAAATTCAATAAGAAGAATAATCAATTTTTTTATGAATATAAAAGAATTGTTTATTTAAGAATGATTTATAGACTGTGAAATATCGTTGAAGTCATCGTTGATAAAATTGGTGTCTTTTAGTAAAACAAATATAGATACAAAGTTACCTATATAAATCTCTTCAAATGTAGAGATATTCAACTTGTGTTCTAATGTTGACATATGTTTAAGAATAAAAGCTAATTCAATATTATTGACTTCATCCAAAATTTCTTGATCTGTAACTAGAACTTTATGAACATAATTTATAATGTCAATTATTGAATAGCCATGTTCCTTAATTAGATCATTTAAATAATCAAACTTTTGTTTAAAGTTTTTTTCACTAATTAAAAATAAGACTATTTCTTTAATTTTAGAATAAGATGGGACACCCATGGTATAATAACTATTTTCTTCATTAACTAGAGGGAATGCCATATTAACTGATTGTAAAAGATTAATAGCTTTTCTCAAGTCACCATTAGTTAAATTGGTAATACTATTATAACCATCTTGAGTAATTTTAACTTTTTCTTTATCACAAATTTTTCCAACATATTCTTTTACTGATAGTTCATCAATTGGAGAAAATCTAAATTGCATACATCTAGATCTAATTGCAGGAATAATTTTATTAATGTAATTACAAATCAAACAAAATCTTGTATTGTAACTATATTTTTCAATAACTCTTCTTAAAGCAAATTGAGCATCAAAAGTCATTGAATCAGCTTCATCTAAAATAATAAGTTTAACACCTGTTTTAAACATATTAATAGATTCTGCAAATTCTTTAATTTCTTCTCTAACAATATTAATACCCCTATCATCAGAAGCATTTAATTCCAAAACCATAAAGTTCATATTATCATTATATAATTTTTTAGCTACTGCTAAGATAGTACTTGTTTTACCAGTACCAGATGCTCCATAAAAAAGCATATGAGGTAACTTACCTTTTTGAAGTAACTTTCTTAAAGAATAAATAATATTAGGATGATGAACAACTTCGGATAATCTTGTAGGTCTATATTTTTCTACCCATGGTAGAGTTTCATAATCACTATCTGTAGTTTCCATATACTAGTGTAATTTAATTATAAATATGAGGTTTTTATTTATATATGTTTAAATAAATAAAAATTCAATTATTTGCTTATATGCTTATACATAATTTATTTCTTCTTATAAGGTTTGTATTTAACACTTATTACTTTACCCAACATTACTAAATTATTAGAATCCATAACAGCAACTCTTCCTAATCCTTCACATTGGTCAAAAGATTCCAAGTAAAGAGGTTGTTTTGGAGAGAATTCTATTTCAGCTGTTTCACCTCTTTCTAGATATTCAGGATTTTCTATTTTTTGATCTGCAGTTTTTTTGCTTTGTTTCCACATAATTTTTGTCATTTTACATGCTGATTTTCCAGTTCTTACATGAACACAAGGACTGAATCCTGTTTTAAGTTGTCCAGGATGCTCTTGAATAACAACTTGAACAACGAAAGTATCAACAGGTTCAAGTAGAGCTTCTTTTTGTAGGGAAATAACTTGCCCGACTTTAGGCATATTATTTTTATCCAAACCTTTAATATTCATACCAACATTGTCACCAGGTTTAGCAGATGCCCATGTTTTATGATGCATTTCGATTGAGAAAACTTTCAAATTATCAATACCTGAAGGAGCAACTCTAACAACATCGCCAGCATTGATAGTACCTTGTTCTATTCTACCAGTAATAACATCACCAACACCTTTAATTTTGTAAATACCATTAATAGGAATTCTTACTGGTGCATCTGGTTTTCTTTTAGGAGGTTTTACAAGTTTTTCCAAAGCATCATATAAAGTAAAACCTTCAATTACAGTATCTTTATTAAGATTAGCTTTCCATCCAGTGTACCAAGGCATCTTATTTGTTTTTTCAATAAGATTTTCACCTTGGAAACCTGAGAAAGGGATGAATGCTACTTGTTTAGGTTTAAAACCGGCAGTAGTAATCATTTTAGTCATTTCTTCTTTAATTTCATTAAATCTTTTTTCAGACCAATCACATGAATCCATTTTATTTACACCTACAATAAGTTTTTCAATACCAAGTAAACCTAAAAGTCTTGCATGTTGTCTGGTTTGTCCTTGAATTTCACCAGTTTTATGATCACCTTTTGCAATAGCAGTTTCAAACCCCCCCATCTCAGCGGGTACTAATAGAAGAGCTACATCGGCACATCCAGCACCAGTAATCATGTTTTTAACATAATCTCTGTGACCAGGAGCATCGACAATTGTATAATGATAACTGTCAGTAAAGAATTCTTTGGTGGTACAGTTAATAGTTACACCTCTTTCTCTTTCTGCTTTATCTTTATCCATATAATAAGCAAACGCAAATGAACTTTTCCCTTGTTGATCTGCTTCGGCTTGTAATTTTTGCATTTCTCTTTCAGAAATTCCTCCTAATTTAAAAATAAGATGGCCTGTTGTTGTAGATTTACCAGCATCTACATGTCCGCATACCACCAAAGAAATATGTTGTTTATCTGTCATTTTATGTTTTTTGTGTTTTGATGTAAAGAATAAACTGGTTAACCTTTAAATACGGTTTCTTTAACAATTATAATAAACATTATCTTAAAGAAATTTATTTTAAATATATAAAAATTATTGTTCATTAATACATTTCATAATATAAGTAAATGTTCTAATAAGTTGAATTGATTCATCACAACCACTAACTAAATTATAATCAATATCTGTAAACTTGATAATTATTCTTGATTTAATCAAATCTGGAATATCAGCTTTAATAATTTGATGATAAAGTTTAATTAGAATATTAACAGAAGAGTAACCATTATTAATAATTTCTTTTACTTTATCTTTTAGCATTATAAAATCTTTACCAGAACAAATTGTAATAATATCACTAATCAAATCATCCGAAATATGTCCAGAAACTTCATTAACAATTTTTAAATCTAAATCAGAACCATATGCATTATAAGATCTTTGTAAAAAATTAATTGCTTTTCTCATGTCTCCTCTAGATATTTCAATAATTTTTTCAAAAACATTATCATTACATGAAATACCTTCTTTATCACAGATGTAATTTAATCTGTTTTTCATAGATGGCATATCTAAAACTTTAAATCTATATTTAGCACATCTGGAAGCAATAGGATCAATAATTTTGTTAAAATAATTACAGATAATACAAAATCTAGTAATTTTAGAATATGTTTCCATAATTCTTCTCAAAGCAAATTGAGAATCAGTAGTCATTGAATCTGCTTCGTCAAGAATTATAAGTTTAAAATTAGGTTTATCTTTATTTTTATCATTTTTATTAATTGAATTTTTTGCGAAAATTTTAATTTTATCTCTAATAACATTGATACCTCTTTCATCAGAAGCATTAAATTCTAAAACTCTTTCATTCCATAATTCTCTTCCAAATAAATCTCTAGCAATAGCTAAAATGGTTGTAGTTTTACCACATCCGGAAGGACCATAAAAAAGTAAATGTGGTAAATTACCATCAATAATAGATTTTTTGATACTGTTAACTATATGTTTCTGTGAAGATATTTCTGATATGGATTGGGGTCTATACTTTTCCACCCAAGGTAAATTTTTAAATTTTTCTTCATTCATCATTTGTTTAATCATAGCATATATTTATTTAAGTATTAAAAATACAAAAATTCATTTTTTTTTAGGTATAAACGCTGTTATTAATGGATGATTTAAAAAAATAGTGATATATTATTTTAATGTTCAATAATTTAAACTGTAACTCAGATAAATTACCACAACCCAAATCTGTATTAATACCATTAAAAGAACACCAAAAAACAGCATTTACTGCAATGAATAAAATAGAAGATAATGGATGTGTTGTTCATAAGGATTTAATTATAGAAACTACTTTAGGTATTTTAGCAGATATACCTGGTTCTGGAAAAAGTATGATGATAATAGCATTAATAGCAAATTGTGTAAATGCTAAATTTCATAAACGTGTACATTATGGATCTCCTTTTGTATGTCTTAAAGATACAAATCAAGATCATTCAATAAAAACTAATTTAATTTTAGTACCAAATAAATTAGTACTTCAATGGAAAAATTATTTTATGTTTTGCCCATCTATGAAAGTATATTCAATTAGTACAAAAAAAGATCTAATAAATTTAAAATCTTTAAATGATTATGATGTTTTAATTTGCAGTGATTCCAAGTATAAATTTTTATATGAAAAATATCAATCAATAAAATGGTCAAGATTAATAATAGATGAAATAGATAGTATTAAATTGCCCAGTGTAATTTCATGGAATGCAAATTTTATTTGGTTAATTACAAGTTATCCGGATAATTTACTTTTCACCAATAAAAATTTTATGAGAATGATTTTTAAGAATATTACAAATTACATATTTAATTTTTTAATTGTTAGAAACGATACTGATTTTATAAATTTGTCATTAAATTTACCCAAATTAAATCAAAATATAATTAAATGTAAAACACCGAAAGAATTAACTTTAGTTCAAAATTACGTGAGTCAAGAAGTCAAGGATATGTTAAATGCTAATAATATTAATCAAGCAATTTTAAAATTAAATTGTAATATCAATACTAATAAAAATATTTTTCAAATTATAACAAAAAATCTAAGTGAAGAATTACATAATAAGAATTTAGAATATGATTATTACGTGAATTTAATAGGTAATGATAATAAAATTCAAGAAATAATTACTAATATAAAACTAAAGATTCAACAAATTAAAACAAAATTAGATTCTATTAAAAAAAGAATATATTTATTAAATGATGATTATTGTCCAATTTGTTTAGATAAGTATGTCAATCCAACTGTAAATAAATGTTGTAATAATGTTTTTTGTTTTAAATGTATCATAACAACTTTGAATAATCAAGGATGTTGTCCTTATTGTAGAGAACCTTTAAATATAGGGGAATTAACAGTAATTGATAATAATCAACAAAAAATTAATCAGATGAAAAATGAAAATCAAGTTCTATCTAAAAATGAAAATCTTTTAAAACTTTTACAGAATTCACCGATTTCAAAATTTATGATATTTTCAAATTATTTAGAAACATTTTATAATATTCAAGAATATTTAGATAGCCATAAAATAAAATATGGAATTTTATCTGGATCCGAAAAAATTATAAAGAAAAATATCAATTTATTTGAAAAAGGTAAAATTAATGTTTTAATGTCAAATTTAAATAATCAAGGTTTAGATTTACACATGGTAACAGATATAATCATTTATCATAAATTAAAAGAAGATATTGAAGATAATGTTATTAGTAGAGGTCATAGATTAGGAAGAACTAAACCATTAAATGTACATTATTTATATTATGACAATGAATATGATGATATAACTATTTAGTAAAAATACTTAACGAAAAATATTACTATTTATATTAATGGAAATAGTAATAGTTTTTATTGCATCTATAGGATTTTTTTATTGTTTAATAAAATTTTGTAAAAAAAAAAAATATAGAACACATGATCAGGGTTTATTAGATGATTATAATGAATTAGATAATGTGTTAGATTTAGAAGAAAATCCGATTGAAAAAACTAAATTAAAACAAGTTAATTACATCACGCAGTCAACAGATGAATGTTCAATATGTTTAGAAACATTAGAAAATAAAGAGATAGCTCAATTTGAATGTTTTCATAAATATCATATAGAATGTATAAATGATTGGATAAATAGAAGAAATAATAATATTAATTGTCCAGAATGTGGAATTTAAATTATAAAATTTTCTTTTTATAATTTATATGGAGTCTAGTAAAATTAAACAGACTAAGTTTTGGTTAGAAGAATTTAAAGTATTATATAAAGATGACCAATTTTTAAAATTTTTTCCATCTAAAAATATGTCAACAAACGAACAATTGAATGCATTGACAAGATTTAGTGTATATCTATTTCTTATTTTTATCTTATTTGCTGACGATATAGAATGGTCATTAATCCCAGTATTAATTTTAGTAGTTGGAGTATTTTTATCTCGAGTTGATAAATTTGAATCCTTCTATAATATTGGAAAAATAAAAGAAATTAAAAATAAAGAAAAGGTATGTGTTAGACCTAATAAAAATAATCCATTTATGAATGTTACTTTAGCAGATTATGTAGATAATCCAGATAGACCTGAAGCATGTGATGTTTCAAGAGATGATATACAAAATGAAATAACAGATAATTTCAGAAATAATTTATATAAAAATACAGATGATATTTTTGATAATAAATCTTCTGAAAGACAATTTTATACCATGCCTTCTACTACAATTCCTAATAAACAAAATGAGTTTGCAGAATGGTTATATGGTGAAAATGATAACTGTAAAACTGATAGTAATAAATGTTTAAAATATTCAAATATTAAATATCACAGAGAAAACCTATAAATTACGTAATTAAATTAATATAATTATCTAAAGAATTATATTAATATGAACAAAAATGACTATTGTAATTTAGATACAAGTTATTTATTAAATGTAGATCAAGATGTTAGAAATAAATTTGAAAGTAATGAATCAAATGAAAAACAAAAATTTATTAACAATACTGGATCAAATATATTCTCTCATGGAGTTATTTTACCTGATAAAAATAGTTCTTTTAAAAATACTAATGTTGAAGTAGATTCTTTTTTAAGAATTCCTCCTAATCTTTATCAAAATAAAACTTCAGTAGAAATGAAAAAAGAGTTAGATCATAATAAATTTGATTTATTATATTCTAATAGAATGGAATCACATCCAGTTAACAAAAAGAAAAATGTATCAATTATTAATGATAAACCTTATGTTGGAGCTGGTAGAGGTATTGGAAATTTAGATATATCAGAAATGATAAGAACAGGTCAAGATACCAGAAGATATAATGATCAATACAGAGAAAAACAGGAATCTCATGTTATTGATAGATTTCAAATTTTAGATAAGGATTATCAAGATCCAAATCATATTGTAATGGACATGCCTAGAGGAGGAGTCCAAACTAGAAAAAACAAAAAGTTAATTGATGATGCCAAAAATAATTTTGGGTTTAAATATTAATTAATTTTTTGCAAAATATCATTTATTTCAGTAATTATTTTTTCGTCGCTTTTTCCATCTATTTTATCTAAAATTCTTTTACAAAAATTGCACCAACAAAAAATAATTATTAATGACAATAAAATAGCAATATAGAAATTTTTAAATTTCATAAAATGCTTTTCTAATTCCTTAATTAAATCTATAGTATTATTTTTCATTATTTTAAAATTAAAAAGAAAAATATTTTAAAATATAAACTATTTTTGTTTAGAATTTAAAGAAAAAATGTTAATATAAAATATATGTTAGAATTAGGAAGTGTTCTTAAATTAACTCAAGACACATTTAATTTGTATACCAAAGCTAAGAAATATTTTGATGATCATAGGTTTCAAAAATCATTTGAAATATTTGGTAAAGTAATATTTAATTTATACAATATTAAGAAAAATTTAAATAATAATAATATTGATGATAAAATTAAAATTTCTTTAAATGAAAAAGTAGAAGAAGCATTAAAAAAATCATCAGAATATATTAAAGAATTAGAATTTATTGATAAAGAAGTTTCATCAGACGAAGATAGTGAAATTATTAGTTCAAATTATTCTTATGAAAATAATAAAGATATATTGACTTATTCTTTGGAAGGTGATATTATGCAAGTATCAGAATTAATAGATAAAGTAAATTTAAATATTACAAATTTATTAGGAGAAACACCTTTACATTTAGCAGTAAAAAATGGAGATACTCGTATGACTGAATTACTTTTAAAAAATGGTGGAGAAATAAATAATGTTACAGATTATGGTTTAACAGTTATGGAAATAGCATGTGTAAATAAAGATTTTAAAATGATTGCATTATTACAAGATTATGGATGTAGATTGGATAAATTAATAAATTTAAGAGATAATCAAAACAATAATCCTGGAAAATTAAAAAGTAATAAAATTGACCTTATTTTAACTGTTAAAAAATTATTAGGCAGTGTTCATCCATTGAAAATTTCAAAAACTGATTGTTTTTTTCAAATTAAAGAATCTATTATAAGTTGTTCTTTATCCGATAAAAAAAAAATATTAATATTAGGTATATTAGATAATATTGAAAAATCTAATAAACAAATTGGATGGAATGATATTCAAGAAGATGATATTATGCATATAATATGGAATGCAATACATTCTAAATATTTTGTTAATTCCAAAAATGATATTATTAATTGTTTAATTGAGGAATTGTATTATTGTAAAAATTTAGGAGAAAAAGAAAATTTATGTTGTCCTTCTACTGCATATGAAAGAATTATTTATTGTTTAGCTGGTTTCAATCCAGAATTAATAGATATTAACTTGAATTGTATAATAAATTATGAATTAGTTTTATACACTATGAAATTTAAAGAAAAATTATTATCTAATAAGGATAAATTATTTTTAAATACATATAATTCAGCTTATTATACCGAAGAACAAGAAAATCTGATGGTAGAATTCGATAAAGAATTTAAAAAATTATTGATTGATGATCTAGAAGATATTTATGTTAATACAGGTATTATGAAAAAAAAGGAATTGAATATGAATTTAAATAAATGGATTAATTCGGTTTAAAATAAAAAATATTATAAAAAAATAATAATTTTTATCTTTTATTATATATATATAATACAATATGAGTTTCAACAGATTAATGTATGATAATTGTGCTTGTAAACAACAAACTGAAGATAGTACAACTCCTATGCAATACCAATTATATAAAGGTAAATTCGAAAACTGTAACAAATGTGATACCGAAGGTGGTGTAGCTAGAGATACAATCTCTTATGGTGATTTGGTATCAATTGAAAATGAATTAAGAAACCAAAACGGCCCAGCTACTGTTTGTCCCAGTAAAAAACACAACCCTGCTACTTCTTCTAAAGGTGTGGCTATTAATGAACCATCAGTATGTGCTAAAAGAGTATATGCATGCAAAGATGAAGGAAAAGGATTCAAAGAAGTAGATACCAGATACTGCTGTAACAAAAAATAGATTCAAAGAAGTAGATACCAGATACTGCTGCAACAAAAAATAAATTAAAATTATAAAAATTTAATATATAGAATTTATATTTTATATATTTTTTTTATCTTTAATATTATATATATAATGTCATTTACAAGATTAAAATATGATAATTGTGCTTGTCAAGAAGCTACTGCTAGAAGTGTAGGACCAATGCATTATAGATTATTTGGCGGTCATGTAGAACATTGCAATGTATGTCATTCTTTTACAGGACCTAGAAATTCTAAAGAAGATGTTAGTACCACAAGAGAAAACTGTGAATTAGGTCATGGATCTATGATTGCAGTCGAATCTGAACTTCAAAACAGAGTTAATCCAAGTTCTCAATGTAATAAAGTTGGTAAAAATAATGGTCATAAAGATCATGATGCTAATATTAAACACAAAGATAACTGTGGTGTATTCTTGGATGAACAAGATACACGATTTTCACATCCATTAGATAATTATAGAGGTATGACTATTGATAGATTTGAACATTTACCTATAGATCCTCAATGTAATATTTTTTGGAATAATTCTATTAATTCCAGATTAGTTGCTAAAGATACTTACAGAATGATAAGACCAGAATTATTAACTAATACACCATTCCCTGTAGAATTACCCTCTAATGAAAACACAGTATGCTCATACAAATGTGAAAAAAAATAGATTAAAAAAATTAAATTAATAAGAAATTAAAAAGTTTAAAAACTTTTTAATTTTTATATTGTATAATAAATATGGAACTATTAATAATTGGTGCCTTAGCATATGCTGGGAAAAAAATTAATGAAAAAGATGATGAAGAACAATCAGTATCAGTAAAGCCTAAATGTTCTACTAAAAAAAAAAAATCTAATATAAAAAAAAATATGTACAAATCTAAAAATATAGTAGAAAATAAAGAAGCTGTTAAAGAAAAAATTTATCAAAATCATAAAGCAGCTTTAAATCCTAGTAAAACTAATTATATTTCAAAAGATAATGTAAAACAAGAAAAAAATATAAATAAATCTAATGATTCTTTTACAGAACAATTTAATGTTTTAAAATTTGATGCCCAACAACCTACATCATTTAATTCATTCGGTCANAATGATGAAAATTATTCTTCATTCAATTCAAATCATCAAGACATGACATATAATATTATTAAAAACAATGATAATTTTTTACATAACAATATGCAACCGGGTACATCTCAAAGAGATTTTCCTTTACAAACTAATGAAGGAGTAATGAAAAATAGATTAGAATTATTTACTGGTTTTCCAGAAGATTTTAAAGCTAAAAAAGAATCTAAACCTTTATTTGAACCTATGCAAGATTTAAGTTTTGTTAATGGTATGCCTGTTGCTACTGATTATTTAGAACAAAGATATATTCCTTCTTACAAAAAAAATGATCAAGATTTACCTTTTGAAAATAAAGTTAAAGTTATTCCTGGTATAGAAGGTCAAAATCAAGAAGGTATTTATGGAACTTATAGAGTTTTACCTAAAACAACTGATGATTTAAGAGCTGCTAATAATCCTAAGATGACTTATCAAGCAGGTAAAATTGAAGCAGTTAAAAAAGGAGAATATAGAGGTACTAATCCAAATGTTCAAAGTTATAAACCTTTAACTTATAAAGTAAATAAAAAAGATGAATTATTACCTACATATGCTCATGTCAGAGCTCAAACAATAAGAAATAAAATTCAAATGCCTAATACTAACAGACAACAATCTATTTATCATACTGGTCCAGCTAAATCTTCAGATAATGTTGCAACACCTGATCAAATGAGAGCAAAATATAGAGAAAATACAAAAATAGAATATGCATCAGATGCTATTTCCAGAAACGTTACATCTAATGTAAATAAGATTTTACAAAATAAAAATGCTATGAAATTAGCACCAACTAGAAAACAAGTTACTTCAGATAAAAGTATTCATGGTGGTGTTGGTAATGCTAGTGCTAATAAAGCATATTCTATCAATAGAAAAGATATTCCTCTAACAACATTGAGACAATTAATGATTGAAAATAAAAATATTATGGGTGTTACTGACACTAACAATAAAGGTTATGTTTTCAGTAAAGATTTTGTTTTACCTACAACTGGTAAAGAAACTTTAGTAGAAAATGATAGAGATGGTAATATCAGACAAGTTGGAGGAGGTCATGCTTATAATCCTAATGATTTAGCTAAAGAAACAACAAAAGAATTATTTGTTGGAGATGTTAGAGATGGTAATATGACTGGTAGAGATGGTGGTTATGTTTATGATCCTAATCATTTAGCTAAAGAAACAATTAAACAAACTGTTATCGGTCAATCTAGAGATGGTAACATGACTGGCAGAGATGGAGGTTATGTGTACGATCCTAATCATTTAGCCAAAGATACTATTAAACAATCAGTTATTGGTCAAGCTAGAGATGGTAATATTACAGGTGGTGAAAAAGGATATGTTTATGATCCAAATGATATTGCTAAAGATACTATTAAACAATCTATTATTGGACAAGCTAGAGATGGTAATATTAATGGTGGAGAAAAAGGTTATGTTTATGATCCTAATGATATAGCTAAAGATACAATAAAACAAACTGTTATTGGACAAGCTAGAGATGGTAATATTAAAGGAGGGGATAGAGGTTATGTTTATGATCCAAATGATTTAGCAAAAGATACTATCAAACAAACTGTTATTGGACAAGCTAGAGATGGTAACATGACTGGTAGAGAAAAAGGTTATGTATATGACCCTAATGATAAACCATTAGAAACTATTAAAGAAATGTTTGTAGATAAAACAAGAGATGGTAATGTTAAGAAAATAGGAGGAACATATTCTCATAATTCTAATGATACAGCTAGAAAAACAATTAAAGAAATGCAAATACATAATAACCATACAGGTGTTACAACTGTATCTAATAAAGATATTTATGTTAGAAATCCAAATGAAATTGCTAATAGAACAATTAAGGAAACTACAGTTGAAAATAATCATGTAGGTGGAGCAGCTGATAATACTCAGGGTACATATTCTCATAATCCTAATGAAATTGCTAAAAGAACTATTAAAGAAATGTTTATTGATAATAAACATGTTGGTACCGCTCATGGTACAGAAGCTAGTTATGCAGAACCTACAGATCAAGCTAAACAAACAATTAAAGAAACTACACATGCTAGTTATTCAGGGGGTATAGCTATGCCTACTGATAGAAATACAGGTTACCAAACTAATAATATTATAGCACCTACAACAATTAGAGAAACTACTCATAGTAGTTATTCAGGAGCACCTGCTAAACCAGATGCTGACGGTTACCTATCTAATAAAATGGTTGCACCTGAAACATGTAGACAAAACACACATGTGGATTATAAAGGTACAGCTTTATCTCAAGATAAAAAACAAAAAATAACAGACGATTTTATTAATATGAATACTAATGAAAAAAGAGAAATCTTAAGTCAAGGTAGAATCCCTACCCAAAGAAAACATGACGAAGGTCCAAAAGCTGAAAATGTTAATATGGAATTAAAAGAGTTTATTAACTCTGTTAGAAATAATAATCCAATTCAACCATTAAATAAAAATGCTGGTGATAATTTATCATCAATTTATAGTAGAAATAAAAACTTATTATCTAATACAAATTATAATTTAGATCCATCTATTTTAAGTGTGTTACATAAAAATCCTTATGTAAATAATGTAATTTTTAATAAAAATGTGGATCCTAATAACCCATATTATGCTAAAAAACCACAACAATAAATTTTTTTTATATAATAGATATTTAAAAAAAAGTTATGAGATTAATTTAATGTTTTATTCAACTCAAGGAGAACATATTAATATAAATGAAATTAGAGGTATTAAGTCTGATTCTAATTTTAAAGTATCTAAAAAGATTTTAACTCGTACTAAATTTCCGATGTGTCAAGAAATTAATTATAAAAAAAATCAAATTACTAATCCAGATTCTGAATTAAATTTAGAAGAAACTTTATATGATTTGAGGAAAGCAGCTGAAATACATAAAAATGTTAGAAAGTATGCACAAACATTAATTAAACCAGGTATGGATTCTTTAGATTTTTGTAATCAGTTAGAAGAAATGAATAGAAAATTACATAATTATCAAGAATTAAATTCAGGTATTGGATTTCCAACTGGATTCTCAATAAATAATTGTGCTGCACATTTTACACCTACTATTGGAGATAAAATTATAGTTAATAAAAATGATGTTGTTAAAGTAGATTTTGGATCTCATATTAATGGTAGAATTATTGATTCAGCATTTACTTTTTCATTTGATCCTAAATATGATGAGTTGCTAAAAGCAGCTCAAGAAGCTACTAATACTGGTATTAAAGAAGCTGGTATTGATGTTAGATTAGGTGAATTAGGAGGTCATATTCAAGAAACTATGGAATCATTTGAAATAGAATTAAATGGTAAAATAATACCTATAAAACCAGTTAGAAATTTAGGAGGTCATAATATTAAACCCTATCATATTCATGGAGGTAAATTAATACCTTGTATTAAAACAAATGACATGACTAAAATGGAAGAAGGCGAAATTTTTGCTATAGAAACATTTGCTACAACTGGTTCGGGTATTGTTAAAGAAATGGATCCTACCTCACATTATATGAAGAATGAAAATCATCAATTTGTAGATCTTAAAATCAAGAGCTACAAAAAAATGTTAAATGATATAAATACTAAATTTAATACATTACCATTTTGTGATAAATGGTTGAGTCAATATACAGATAATAAAAATTCACAAATAATTTTAAATAAATTAAGTGATTTAAATGTAATTAAAAAATACCCACCTCTATATGATTTAGATAATAGTTATGTTGCACAATATGAACATACTATAATATTAAAATCAACAGCTAAAGAAGTTTTATCTAAAAGTTCTGACTATTAAAAAAGAATGTTTGAAAAAATCTACAATTATATTTATTAGTACCATAACCTTTTTCTGCACAATGAAATCTTCTAGAATTAAAAATAACAGCTTTATTAAATTTGTTTTCACATTGATAATATTTATTCCATTTTTCAAATTGAGGTTTTTCACCTTCTACCCAAAAGTCATTCTTAGCATAATCTTCATATTTATTTTGCATTTCTTTTGATAATTTATTTAGTTCATCATATGTCGGTTTTTCTTTTAATCCGGTAGCTTTATGTTGATAAAATGAAGTACCGTTTTTAGGATGCATGTTATCACCTAAATAAACAACTCCTGCATATTCTGAATCATTATCTGAATGAATACATGGATTATTAACATCTGTCATATACTGTAAAAATCCATTAGAGTGTGAACTATTATAATGATTCCAATTATGAATTGATATTTTTTTACCAATTAAACTTTCAAATAATCTTATAATTTCAAAACTATTTCTAAGATTAGGATTATAATACGATGTTTGATAAATAGATTTATGTAAATTAAAATTCTTTTTTAAATAATGTTTTCTAATTAGACTTGGATATTTATAAATATCTTCTATTTCAAATATATCTGTATCAATTTTCTTAATTTTCATATTAGGATTAAGCATAAAATAATTAAATTCACTCTTAATTAATGATAAATAAAGGATAATTAAAATTAATATTGCTAATTTTAACATTTATAATATTAATTTATATTTTTATTTTATTCAGAAACTAATAAATCTCCGAATTCTGAGTTTTTAATAATATCATCTAGATCTTGTTTTTCTATATCGTTTCTATTTTCTTTGATAATATTATTAACATAATTATATGAGCTAATAATATGACTTTTCTTTTTAGCTCCTGTAATAATGATGCTCCCTTTTTCAAAGACAAAAATAGATATTACTTTTTCTACCTGATTATCTTCTTTTGGTACATATTTTATTGTTACACATGCATGTATACAAGGTTCATATCTACATCTAATCTTCTTTTCCAAAAGAATGTTATAAAGTTTTTCTCTATTAATAGTCATATCTACGGCATAGTTACTATTAATCATATCTATTTTAAAATCGTATACGCCAAGTTTGTCCAAATCTTCAACAAACTTTTTTTCAACAATTGTTTTATTTTCAATTTTTGCTTTAATTACTTTTAGTCTATCAACCAATCTATTTAATGCAATATTAATACTCTCTATTTTCTTACACCCAGACATTTGAATACTTCCATTCTTGAATAATTTTACATTAATCACATCTTGTTTTTCAAATGTTTCACATTCGCCACCATCTGTCACTCTTACTTCAACTGTAATTTGATTGAAGAAACTATTAGTTTTCTTTTTTTTCTTTTCTGGATCTACTTTCTTAGATTTTCTTTTTTTCTTTTTTCTGAGAGTTCTAATTTTTTCATCTGATTCTTTGACAGTAATAATATTGTCATAATTTAGTTCCATATATTTGTAAATATTACTAATATATAACTTTGTTCCTAATTTTCCCGATGCACACATCGTAGAAATGGTTACTCCTGTTGGTAATTCTGATATATCGTGTTTATCTATATTAATATAATCAATCATATTTAAAGAATGTAGTTACTTTTCTACTTATTTAAGTATTTATTTCTTTAAATATATTTTTTCAACTTTTTAGGCTTATTCATTATATTTAATACTTAAAGAATATAAAATTTTTACAATAATTTAAAAAATATTATCTAATATATAAATATATAAAAATGGATAGAAACGATATTTTTATCAAAAATATTATAGATACTTCCATGTCAGAAAATATATCTAATATTGGTTCAATTTCTATTATAGATTTAAATAATCATAATGTATTAGTTTCCGATGTTAATACTGTACAATTAGGAGGTAGTGTTACTTCTGAACGATTTATAAAAAATCAAAAAAATGCTTATTATTCTTCTAATCCTTTAACCGAATCTTATTTTACTACATCTAATGAATTTCAAATGCCTTCTTTTGGCGGAATGAAAAAAGATTCTGAATCTGATTCTGATTCTTCTACTGAAGAAAAAAAAAAAGATGATGATTCTGAAAAAGATGATGATTCAAGCTCTCTATCATCTGATTCTTATCCTTTATTCAATTATTATGGAAGTGCTAATACAACTGGATACAAAAAGAAATCTGGTAGAGTAGGTAAATCTACATCTACTGGAAAAGGTAAAAAAGGTAGCAAAAAATCTACTGGTAAAAAAGCTACTGGTAAAAAAGCTACAAAGAAATCCAGCAAAAAAGGATCTAAAAAATCTACAAAGAAATCCAGCAAAAAAGGATCTAAAAAAGCTACAAAGAAATCTAGTAAAAAAGCTACAAAGAAATCCAGCAAAAAAGGATCTAAAAAAGCTACCTTAAAACAATCAGGAGGTGCTAAAAAGAAAGCTAGCAAAAAAGGATCTAAAAAAGGATCTAAAAAAGCTAGCAAAAAAGGATCTAAAAAAGCTACAAAGAAATCTAGCAAAAAAGGATCTAAAAAAGCTACAAAGAAATCTAGCAAAAAAGGATCTAAAAAAGCTACAAAGAAATCCAGTAAAAAAGCTACAAAGAAATCTAGTAAAAAAGCTACAAAGAAATCTAGCAAAAAAGGATCCAAAAGATACGGTAAAACCAAATCTGGATCTAGAAAATTACAAAAATAAATAAAATATTCAATTAATGTTTTAGAAAATAAATTAAATATTTTAACAATCATAGTGAAATCTACATACAGATGCATATTCTTCTTCTCCACCAACTAGGTGTTGTTTGGTAGATCTAGACAATCTTTTAGTAAAAGGTGCTTCTGTACCATTTTTACAAAATTTACATAATGCATTTAATTTAGTTACTTTATTAGAATATGGAATTAAGCTTAGAATTTCTCCAAAAGGTTCTCTTTTAAAATCACCATCTAATCCAGCAATAATAAAAGATTTCTTTTTTTCTTCCATACCTTTTTTGATAAATTCAGATAAACCATTAAAAAATTGTGCTTCTTCAATAAATACTATTTCTGCTTCTTGATAAACTTGATTATTTTCTATAGTTTCTAACTCTCCTAAACTTAAACAATTTTCTTTTTGTTGATCATGAGTGCAAATCTTTGATTCTGCATATCTACAATCATCTGAACAATGTTTTATTACCAATATATTTTTTTCTATAAACTTAAATTCTCTAATTAATCTAATTAATTCTGTAGATTTACCAGAAAACATTGGACCCATTATTATGTGTAAAAAAGGGGGTGACGATGACATTCGAGATTCTATTATATTTTCCATATTAATAGTCCTTAATAATTAAACTTTAAATATCAATTTTTTGTAAAATAACATTTAAAACTATAATTAGTTTGGATTAAAAATGTATAAAATACTAATTCATGTATCTATTTTAGCATTAATAGAAACATTATTTTATTTTAATTATGTAGGTCCATTAGAATCAAGAATATTTAAATCTAGTTTCCATACTCCAAATGTACCAAATATTGATATTGAGCCAATTAATATTAATCAAACAATAAATTTAAATTTTAATAGAAATAATATTACGAATTTTTATAAAAAAAGAAGTAACTTAGCAGAAAGTAAAAGAAATAATAATAATTTAAAATTATATCATCAAACAATAATTTATTGGGTTTATTTAATGCTTTTTACTATATTAATTACACTTTTGTATTTATTATATAAATATTATTTTAAGAAAGTTTCTAATACAGAATATGAAAGTAAATATGATGAAATTGAAATGATTAGAATTAATAGTGTTTCTAGTGAAGCTAATTCTGATAATGACAATTTAAATTTATTATATCGTGGTAAGAAAAAAGAAAGAAATAGAAATAATTTATATATAGTTCTAAAAAAATTGGGATATTACATATTATTATTTACATGTATATTTGGTTTTGAATACTTATTTTTTAATTTTATTATTTTAAAATATCAAATTATTTCTAAACAAGAACTAGAATATATTATAATTCAAAATTATCTACCAATTATTAATAATTTTTTTATAACAGATATAATTAATTTTTGAAGTGTGTTTAATTTTCATAAAAATAATATAGTTTATTATTAATATGAGAATTCTTTCTTTCGATGTGGGTATTATTCACTTAGCTTATTGTATATTAGATTATAATAAAGAAACTAGTAAATTTAAAATTTATGATTGGGAGCAAATAAATATTGCAGATGATAGTGGTGACACTAAATGTAGTGGTTGTTCTAGAATTGGTAAATACTATTGTTTAAATAGTCAAGATGAAAAAGTTTTTTTATGCGGTATTCATAAAAAACATTATACCCCTATTGAGGTAAACTTAGAAGATATATTTGAAAAAGAAAAAGTTGGTACATGTTCATATGAGGGAAAATCTAAGTGTACTAAAAATGCAACATATCAAGCTAAAATTAATTTAGATGATAAATTAAATTTTAGTAAAAATTATGTTAAAGAATGTTATTGTAGTGTTCATGCTAAATCAATTATTAAAAGTTTAAATAATTCCAGAAAATTACAAAGCATGAAAAAAATTAATTCAATGAAAATGTCTATTGATACTTTAAGATTTAATTTAGTTACTGAATTAGAAAAGAGAGTTTCATTGTTACAAGTTGATAAAGTATTAATTGAAAATCAACCTGCATTTAAAAATCCAAAAATGAAGGCAATTTCTTCAACAATTTATGATTATTATTTAATTAGAGGGATAATTGATAAAGAAAGAACAAACTCTACAATTCAAGCAGTTAAATATATTTGTCCTAGTAATAAATTAAAAGTTAATGAAGATAATACATTAGAAACTTTATCTAAAACATCTGACAATAAAAAATATAAAATGACTAAACAATTAGGTATTCAATATTGTAAACAATTAATTAAACATGATCAATCACAATTAGATTTCTTAGCTACTCAAAAGAAAAAGGATGATTTATGTGATGCATTTTTACAAGGAGCACATTTTTTGAGTTTACAAAATTAATAAAAAATCAAGACTAGCTTAGAATTATAAACTGAGAATAAATTATACACATAAAAATTGAAATTAATAATTACTTAAACTAGTGATTAATAATTTGAATATATTAATATATATTATGAAGGATCAACTAAAATATTATAATAGACAATATCCTCAAGTCGATGAAATGGTTATGATTAGAATCGACTCAATTGGAGAATCATGTGTAAATGTTACTCTAATGGATTATGATATCGAAGGTATCATAATTTTTAAAGAATTATGGAATAAAAGACTAAGAAAGAGAAATTTAAGACAAGCTGCACCAATAGGTAGAACAATGCCTGCTCAAGTAATGGTTTCTGAAGAAAGTCAAGGAGAAAATAATATTATTACTTTAACAAAAAAGAGAATTACTCCTGAAGAAATAAAAGACTTTTCAGCTATCTATTCTAAAAATAGACAAATTGTATCATTTATGGAAAATATTACTCATACTAATAAAGTAGATTTTGAAACATTAATGAAAAAGATTGTTCATCCTCTCAATAGAGATTTAATTGAATGTGAAGAATCTATTTATGATAGTATTCTTGATATTTTTGAAGAAGCACATAATGAAGAAAATTATGATGTTTTGAATGATTTAGATATTTCAGATGAAATTAAAGAAAGTTTGATTGATTTAATTAGCAAAAAATTTAAGCCTACAATTGAAAAAGTGTATGCCAAGGTAGCCATTCTTTCAAGTTCTCAATTAGGTGTTAATTTAATCAAAACTGTTCTTATGAAATCTGAAAATGAAAATAAAGATTTCACTTATTATTTAGATAAAACACCATATTACAATATTGAAATTACCACTGATGAACCACATGTCTACAAAAAACAATTAGCAAGAATCGTAAATACAATTCAAAAAGAAATGTTAGATGCGGATGGACAATTTAAATTGATTGATAAATCATATTAAATTATGCAATTTGTAATAGAATAAAAAAATTATAAATTTATTATATTTAGATTTAAATCTAATTATAATAATTTAAATGAAAAACTCATCTTTTTCTTTCTTTGTTTTCTTTTTTAAACCCATTGTTTTTACTAAAGAGTATTTAGTATTATTAATAGGTTTATTTCTTTTTAATTTATCTGATAATCTTAAATTTTTCATCGCTGTGATTGGTACAAATTTGTTTATTCCTTTAATGTCAGAATTCATACTATTTTCTTCAATCATTGGAATTATTGAAACCATTGGTGGGATTAAATACAAATATTCTTTTTTATGAAATAAATTATTATTTCTAAATTCATCAATACTTAAATGACCACCAAACATTGATAATGCTTTTCTCGGTGGAGCTGGTAGAATATCTTTGTCATCTTTATACATTTTATTATACAAAGATTTTAACATACTTAATCTTTCCCAGATTTTATAATCATTTATATTAATATTATATGAATAGGCACAGTTAAACGAACAGAAACAACCAAAAACATGATAAGTTTTATCAAATATTTTTTCAGGAATTGATACAGGAGGAGTATCAAATGAATGGCAACACCACCAACAATGAATATCAGTACTGTCCTTCCACTTTTTATTTTTAGATTCATCTATATAATCAAATTTAACTTCAGTTTCAAAAACTTTTTTACCAATCATTGTATTAGATTTATATTTTTGTTCTAATTCTTTAATCTTTTTATTGTAATACTCGATTAATTCAGATTTATCCATATTATTCATATTAATCATTTCAGTATTTTCATTTCTTTTTGATTTTATAAAAATATTTTGATTTATTTCAGATTCGGTATCATCATCATCATCATCATCATCATCTTCATCATCTATAATTTCTGTAATTGTGTCATCAATATTTTCACTAATTTCTGTACCTTCTTTTTCACCAATTAAATCTGACATTTTAATAGGTAAATGAGTAATTATACAATCATCTATAGTTATAGTATCTTTTTTTTCAGATGTGTCTAAGTTAATGATTTTACCATTCGGTTTTCTACCACGTTTTTTTGGGACTTTTTGTTCTTGAGGTTTAGAATAATCTTGTAAAATATTCTTTGGTTTTCTCCCTCTTTTTTTTGGTACGTTTACTTCTTCTTCATTTTTAATTTTTGGTTTTCTACCTCTTTTCTTCTTTACAGAAGAATCGCTTTGAATACTAGATTTTTCGTTACTGTCACACATATTTAAGTATTTTTCTATTTTATTATTATAATATTTTTTATCTTTATGCCATAACAAATTTTTCTTTAACATCAAGGCAAAACATATAAAAAAATAATTTAAAGAAATAAAAAAAATAAAAATCTTTAATAATTTTATAATATTAAAGTTTAATTATGAATGAAATTAAATTTACTGATATTGATGCAAAAGATCTAATTAGATTATATAAAAAAAACTCAATAAATGTAATTTCTAAGATATTATTACAAATTTCATCTAATTCTCAATTAGGTATAAATTCTTTAAATAAATATAATTTTATGTCTCAATATAATATTAATGAGGATGATTATTATAATTTAATGTTACTAATTGAAAAATTTGGTACTAAAAAATTAATTGAAACTACTAGTGAATTTAAAAGTTATATGGATAAAAAAGGAGGTAAAAGAAAAAAAAAATCTAGTAAGAAAAAATCTAAGAAAAAATCTAAGAAGAAATCTAGTAAGAAATCTAGTAAGAAAAAATCTAGTAAGAAAAAATCTAGTAAGAAAAAATCTAGTAAGAAAAAATCTAAGAAGAAATCTAGTAAGAAAAAATCTAAGAAGAAATCTAGTAAGAAAAAATCTAAGAAAAAATCTAGTAAGAAAAAATCTAAGAAGAAATCTAGTAAGAAAAAATCTAGTAAAAAAGGATCTAAAAAAGCTAAAGCAACTGCTAAAGCAAAAAAGAGTGGTAAAACTGTAGGAAAAGGAAAAGGTACTGGAAAAGGAAAATCAAAAAAAAGTGCTAAGAAGAATGCTAAAAAGAATGCTAAAAAAAATGCAAAAAAAGATGCTAAAAAGAAATCAAAAAAAGATAAAAAGAAGAAAAAAGATGGTGAAGGTGATGGAGAATCATTAGAAGATATGAAGGAAGCTGCTAAAGAGAAGGCAGAAGCAGCTAAAGAAGAAGCAGCTGAAAAGGCTGCTGAAATGAAAGAAGAAGCAGCTGAAAGGGCTGCTGAAATGAAAGAAGAGGCTGCTGAAATGAAAGAAGAAGTTGAAGAAATGAAGGCAGAAGCTGAAGAAGGGGTTCTTGAATTAGACAATAAAATTAGAGATACACAAACAAATATTATTATAAAATCTCCAAATAGAAGAACAAATAGAACAAATAGACCAATTATTATAAATCAAGCACCTTCACCACAACCTGTAATTATTAATCAACCACAACAACAACAACAACAACAACAACAACAACAACAACAACAAAGAATTGTACAAAAACAGCAACAAAGAATTGTACAAAAACAGCAACCAGAACAACAGAGAATTGTACAAC
>JGI20157J14317_10000366_pt1 | contig 49963 bp, 42 predicted proteins | sample COG_07_FD_14317 | JGI IMG/M metagenome (IMG submission 14317)
AGATAAAGAAGTTCAACTTGAAGCTGTAAAAAATAATGGTTTATCAATTAAATATATTAATAATCCAGATAAAGAAGTTCAACTTGAAGCTGTAAAAAATAGGGTTTATATTTAATCCATATAAACCAAAAACAAAAAAAGACAAAATACAAACTTTAAACATTGAATCTACTATAATACATTCTAAAACAAATAGTTTATTTTATAACCTAAAAGATATTGATAGTAAAGAATTCGCATTCAGAGATTTGAAAACATCTTGCAAGTTTAATAAATATTCAAATATTTGTGATAGTTCAATAACTTGGAACCAAAGAACTAATGAATATTATTTAAACTTTGAAGATATAGAAATACCATCTAATAATATTTTATTAAATAAAAAAATATGCTCAATAGATGTTGGTTTAAAATCTTTTTTAACTATTTATTCAGATAATTCAATAGATAAAATTGGTATAAGAGATAAAATAGAAAAATTATGTAGAGATATTGATATAATAATAATCAAACAACATCACAAAAAAGATGGTAAATATAAATACAATTATCAAAAAAGAAGTTTAAGAAAAGTGATGCATAGAAAAATTAAATATCTTGATAATCTAAAAGAAGAATTGTATAATAAATCAGTGAAATATTTGTGTAATAATTATGGAAAAATAATAATACCACCTTTTGAAACCCAAAAAATGGTGACAAATATAAAATTAGATTCTAAAACATCAAGAAATTTAATGTGTATTTCTTATTACAAATTTTTATCAAAATTAAAATCAAGATATATAGAATATGACATAGAGTTAGTAATAAGACCCGAATATTATACATTAAAAACTTGTACTAAATGCGGAAACATAAAACACGATTTGAAAAATGCAGATACATATATCTATAAAAATTGTAATTTAAAAATCGATAGAGATACAAATGGTGCAAGAAATATCTTATTAAGAAATTTATGCAATTAAATTTTGTAACAGTATGAGAATTGCATCCATCAAACTCTAAAGAGTAAGATGTGCAAATGGTTTCCCAAGAAATTATCACATTAAAAAAAATTCCAATTTACACATACATATATTATTTGTTGATTACAACTTGAGCAATAAACACATAAAAAATAAATATTTGCAGAAACTTATTGATAATTATAGACAATTAAATCTAGTTATTATTTGTTATGAATATTTTTTAGCTTTTGACTATAAATAAGCAGATTATATATTAGCTGTAAGTGATTTACCAATGTTTATTGAAAAAACTTATGATTACATGATTGATAAAAAGAAATGACTTCTTATGATAGAGTTTTGATATTGAAAAAAAGAATATGTGATAAAATATATGTATTTGATAAAATATGACAATTTATTATTTGCAAATTTTACTTATATCAATACTCATGTCTTCATTGGAATTATTAAATAATTTTAAATTATATTTATCATTATTTGGTGTGTATCCAATATTTTCAAAATTACCAACAGGCATCAATAATCTAGTAAATGGCATAAATCCCATAATTTTATAAAATCCGGTTGTTTGAACACTTTTTAAAGCAATATTTAATTGTTTGGATATATTTTCATAATCAAACATCAAAGTATATTTATATTCTACATTAAAAGGAGCACCTAAACCAGAATCAAGTAAAGGAGGATAACGATTGATAGCAACTTCAATTGTTCCAATTTTATAATTTTTATAATAAATTAATCCAGTGACGTAATCCGGATTATATATATAATCGTCATCAGATGGAATTGGAATACTTATTTTTAATTTTTTTTCTTTCATATATATCATTATATTATATAAAATATGCAAAATGGATGATAATTTTGAGGTGTTCCTGAAAATAAACATTTGTTTATTTTCTTGAAAGTTATAAAAACCAATTTTTTCATGGTGGAATTAGACTTGATAATAATGTCATTATGTTTCATGGTTTTGGTATGAAACATAGATAAATTTATTATTGGTTATATAAAATTTGTGTATTTAAATAATTTTTTTCCACACAGTCAATAATTTTTTTATCTAGTTTGGTTAAATTTATTAGAACTAAATATTTTTTTAATGGAATTTTTTTTATAATATTTATTTACTACAATATTAAATTGTTGAATTAATTTTTTTAATGTGTTAGAATTGTAATCATTACCTTTGACCAGATTATTGTTGGCAGTAAATGCTTCACCACTCCAACCAGTTTTAAGATAAAAGTTATTTTCCAATAACAAATTTGAATCTAAAATTAAATTTCCCCAATCATTACGTTTTCCGAGTCTTAAATAAATATATTTAGAACCAGGTTTTTGTCTAAACATTCTTATATTTTCCGTTTGATATAAAGATTACAAATATCCATCCTTTAATATTGATAATACATCTTCTTCAAATGCTGTATGTATCAAATACATTATACTTTATAATATAATATTTATATTTATTATTTAATTTTCATTGTTTTTTTAAGTTTTTTTCCCTCATTATAAAGAGTTTTTTTTAATGTATTATAGGCATGGGTTTGAAATTCTTCACATCTGGCAATTTCTACTTGGCGTCCATCATCTCTCAAGTCATCTACATAATCCCCATCTATCATATTATTATATTTTTCTATCGTGTTTAACCTGTCTTCCAATGGTTTATTATCAGGATGTTTAGTTCTTAAATTACTTATTTGTTCTGATGAAAATACACATACTTTATATATAACTTGACGTTAAGAATGCTTTATTTTTGCTCCATCTAGAGCAAAAATAAAAAGTATATCAATTTTATAAAAATAAACGCAATAAAAGACTCGAAAGGTGATTATAAAATAAGTGATCATTGTGGTGTTTTAATTATTGACATCAAAAAGAAAAGTGCTTCAATAAATACATTAAATAATTATAAAGATTGTTTAAAATGCGAAGATGGTGGAGAAAATTATAAAATAGGATACGTGTTAATGAGAATAATTTTAACATTATGTAGGAGAGAAAAAGTTAAAGACATTACTTTGACAGATAATTCATATTTTTTATGTAATAATGATACAAATAAAATACCATTAAAATATTTAAGAACATTAACAAAAGGAGAACCTTATTATTGCAAATTTGGTTTTAGATCAAAATATGATGAAGATAACACTATATGGAAATATAATAAAAAAAAATTTTTAGAAAACCCAATAATAACAAAAAAAGAATTAAAAAAAATATTAATGGAATATGTATTGGATGAAAATGATACATATTATAAAAAAATATTGTATTATATAAATAAAATAATTTTACCAAAATTAGAAGATGAAAATATTATTTCAAATGTTATAAAAATGATAATGGAATGTAAATCTGATATTTCTTGTGATATACTAAACTTTATATATATAAAAATATATCATAAAATATATAAAGAATACAAAAATAAAACATTTATTTTTAAATTTTAACAATTATTAGATATGGAAAATAATGTGTGTTTTGAATTTAATTTACTAACTAAAAAATTATTTACGAATATTCAAATTGTATTCCATTTGAACTACAATATGATTTTAGAGCATTATCATTAAAACTTTTGTCATAAACAATTTTTATTTTTTTAGTTCTAATTCCAGAATTTATAAAATCATTCAATGGTAAATTATTTACAAATTCAATTTCATCAAATATATTAGTAGATGAAAAATTATTCACCACCCAATTAAATAAGAACGATGAATGATGGACACCAAAATCATCACCCACACAATCAATTAACAATTTTTTAACTCTACAATATTTCAAATAATAATATGTTTCAATATAATAACCAAAAAATTTCTCAAATTCATAATATTCATAATTATCATTTTGTGATTTTTCTTTAGGAACCCTCATTATATCTTGTTCAAATTTTCTACCAAATGTTTGGAAATTAAATGAAAATAACCAAAATTTATGTGGTATGACTTGGCTATTAATTTTGTGATAGAAATTAATCCCACCAAAAAAGATTTTAATTTCATCCAAATTATTATTAATTAAATATTGATAAGTATTGTAATTGAAATTCCCAAAATTATTTTGGTTTAAATGTCTATGACAAGATCTCCATAAACTATCATTATTTAAATGTGTCAAACTATTTTCGGTAATGTTATTATTTTTAATAGAATGTATAGAATGATGTAAATTTCCACGAGTATAAAGTCCTATAATAATCTTTGAATAACCCACTAACGGTCTATTTTCAAGTTCTTCAATTTTTATTTTCATCATATCAATTTCTTTTTTTTGGCTAATAATCATTTGATTTAATTTTTCTTCTTTTGCTTCATCAATTGTATTTGATTGAGTGAAAATAATTTTTTCTTCAAATTCAATAAATTCATTAGAAAATTTAATTCCCATAATAAGATGAGAAGAATTTGTTCTTGAATTTGTAATTAAATCAAAGTTAATATCATAATTAGGTTGTATTTTTTCTTTATTTGACTTTATAATAGTCATTAATTTTTGTAAATTAATCATATTGGATGTTAAATCATTTAATGTTATTTTTGATTTCCATACAATTCCATTGTAATCTAATTCACATATTAAATAATCATTAAGATCATTTAATCTAATTGAATAATCAAACAAATTGGATTCCTGATAAACTGTCTGTTGTTTTCTTAGAAGATTTTAATGAAATAATAGAATTACTAAATAATTAATTATAACTTTCAATACCTTTTTTATACATTTTTAGAGTAACATCTCTGCTTTTTTTATAATCTATCATTGGTTCATAATATTTGATTTTTTTCAAATCATATTCTGAATGAAATTTAATCCAGTCATGTAAATGTTTAGCTGGAACATCTTTTAAATTAGGTAACCATTTTTTAATATAAACAGCATCTTTATCAAATTTAGAACTTTGGGTCATAGGATTAAAGATTCTAAAATAAGGTTGTGAATCAGCTCCTGTACCAGCTACCCATTGCCAATTACCTTGATTGACTAAAGGGTCATAGTCTGCTAAATTTTGAGCAAAATATTTTTCTCCTTCTCTCCAATCAATTTGTAAATTTTTAATCAAAAAACTTGCTACAATCAATCTACCTCTATTGTGCATATAACCCGTTTGATTTAATTGTGTCATACAAGCATCTACTACAGGAAAACCTGTTTTTCCTTCTTGCCATTTTTTCAAATTACTCTTATCATAAGACCACTTAATTTTAGAATATTGTGGTTTTAATTCTTTACCAAATCTTTCAATAAATCCATTACCTAAATGGTAGTAAAAATCTCTCCAAATTAATTGTCTTACCATAGGATCTTTTTTTCCGAAAGTATCTACTAAGACATTACAGCATTCTCTAATTGAAATACATCCAAATTTAAGATAAGCAGATAAATTAGTGGTTTCTATAGATAAGGTATTTCTATCTTTATCATAATTTTTAAAATTCTTTATATTCTTTAAAATCTTCTTAGCTTCTTTTCTACCACCTTTAACATGTAGATCTTCATTAGGTTGGTAAAATTTTTTAGTGTCATCAAATGAAATTTGATACTTGTTGTCTCTAAAGTTTGATAAAGATCTTTTATTCTTTAATTTTTGAGTTGATGGAAATTTTTGTTTTAAACATTCATTGTAAAAAGGGGTAAATTTTTGATAAATAGTATCTGATCCTGTTAAAATAGAACCAGGTGTAAATAAACAATTATCATGATGAGCATGAAATTCTACATTGAGTTTTTGACAAAGTTTTTCGATATTTTGATCTCTTTCAATTGCATAAGGTGTATAATCAGTGTTAGTATAGATATTATCAACTTTGTATTTTTTAACTAATTCTTCTAAAACTTTTAGATAATCACCATGAAATAGATGTAGATTAGATTCTTTTTTCCTTAAATCTGTATTTAATTTTTTTAATGATTCAATCATAAATTGAACACAAGCATCAGCTTTGTAATCATTTTTATCAATTTGTTCTGGGGTAAAAATAAAAATAGGATAAACTTTTTTGCTGTTTTTACAAGCTTCAATTAATCCAATATTATCATTTAATCTAAAATCTCTTCTAAAGATAAATATAGATGTCATTTAATATAATTATATTAAATAATATTTATATAATTTTAAACCTTCATTTTTTTTAAAAGTTTCTTTAATTGTTTATCACTTAAATCATCAAGTCTTACACCTTCCTCTTCTAAAGCAATATAAAGTTTGTATACATCATCATCATCATAATCTAATTTATTTTTATTTTGTTCTAATTCAGCAGGTTGAGTATTATCTCTTTTTATATATGCTGTTAATAGTGCTGTTGCACCTAATCCAGCTAATCCATAATAAATATATTTGGGTTTAATAAGTTTACCGCCCATTATAGAAAAATCTTGATTGTTCAAATAATCATTATTCGGTCTAAAAGTTCCAGAAAATACAAACCATGATAAAGCAGCTTTACTGATAAATGATAATGTAATATAACCTAATTCCCCATTATAATAAGCATTCTCACTTTTTGACAAATATTGATGAAATCCCATATTTGCTGGGAAAAGAAAATACATACCATACAAACCATAAACAGCGTATTTTACAAACTTTGGGATTTGAAAGTTTTGTTGAAAATTTTCTTGATATTTAGCTAAACCAAATATTTTTTTATAACCTACAGCAAAATTAGAATTTTCACCTCCTTTAACATTATCTGTTACTTTCATAAATCTATCAATAATAGGAGACCATGATGCTCTAAAAGGTAAGAATCCAATTAAATAAAAGAATTTAGACATAAATCCATATTTAGGATCATTTTTTGTAATTTCTGCCATAAGTCCAAATACATTAGTTACTGCAGTTGAAACAAGAATATTATATAACATATCTGATTCATTCACATTAACTAAACCAGCAATAGCTAACATCATTGTTGGAGAAGAAATAAAGTATTCAATCCATCTTAAGAAATTAACTTTATAATCAGTAATCCATTTATAATATCTATTATCTAAAAGAATTAAAGAAGTATGTGCAATAAAACTCATAAACGAAAAAGATGCTACTACCAAAGCTAATGGTATTTTGTATTTTGCAACTGTTCTTTCTCTTAAATTCCCAAAATTTTGCTGAGCAGCAATCCCTACATTTTGATAAACATTAGTATTATCTCCTGCTAAAGTCGATGTTCCTGTCCAATCTCCAGCTAATCCATATTTTACTTCATTAATTCTTAAATTATAAGGCTCATATCGAGGATCAGTTTTAGCTTCATCTTTAAGATAGTAATAAATACCTATTTGAGAAACACAATTTAATAGATGTAAATATGAAGCATATTTATTATAATTAATTAATCTTGATTTTTGTTCAATATGATTAATAGTCATTATATAAACATTTTTAATATTTTTATATAATGGCATGATATTTTTTCAACCAATTAAATTATTAGTTTTATTAATATTTTGAATCAGCAGTAGTTTTATTAATATTTTGAATCAGCAGTAGTTTTATTAATATTTTGAATCAGCAGTTGTTTTATTAATATTTTGAATCAGCAGTTGTTTTATTAATATTTTGAATCAGCAGTAGTTTTATTAATATTTTGAATCAGCAGTTGTTTTATTAATATTTTGAATCAGCAGTTGTTTGATTTACATTTAATGATTTAATATCTATAATGGTATGTGTTCCATAATTTTCTAATGGTAAAACATTAATATCACCACCAAAGTATTTAATATACAATTTTGACATTCCTAAGCCATGACCAAATCCTGATATTGGTATATCATGAAAATCTGTCTCTAATAAATCATAAGTAGTATACATAAAACTAAATATTTTATCTTTTTTATTATAATTAAATCCACCTCCTTTATCAAAAATATGAATAGTAACACCCTCTTTGTTATAAATTAATTTAACTTCAATCGGCTCATTATTTATATTTTGAATAACAGCTTCCATTGAATTTTTTAAAATTTCAAACAAAATATAATGTATATGATTAGGAATTTGTATAATTTCTCTAATGTTTATAGATTTAATATTAATTTTCGGATAATTTAAATATTGTTTACAAAATATACTATTTAATTCTAAAATAACATTATTCAATATATCTTCTACTTTAAATTTATGAATAATACCAATATTTTTATCAGTCACCATATTTTGATTTAGAGCAATATGGTTTCCGGTTAACAATCTCATACCTATTCTAGATTCATAAAATATATTTAATTTTTCATTAATCAGATCAGAATATTGATGATAATTTGAATATTTTGATTTAAAACTTACTAAACATCTAGCAATATTAAGTTCTGTATCTTGATGTTTATTTTTTAGTTCGAGTAATAGTTGAACATACTGATTACATTCTTCAGATGATGTTGGTAGTTTGTGTTTAATTAATTTTTCAAAAGTAGATACATAAGAATCATGAATACCTTGAATACTTGAATATTTATTTAATTCATAAGGTAATTCTTGTAGAGTTAAAATTCTTTTAGAAATTCTAATAGGGAGTTCTTGATGTAAAAATTGTGAATGTTTAAATAAATTTTCTTTTTTATTTTTAATTCTAAAATCTTTACCATATTTAAATAAGTATTCTAAAGAAACAGGTGTTGCATTTTTTTTTGCTGAATACTTAATTTGATTCAAAATTGAAAGCATTTTTAAATATTTAATATTCTTTTGTTTAAATTAATTAATAAAGTATTTGATTTAAAGTCAAAATAATTATTTAATCTTAATGAATAGGGAAATATTGCCAAATAATATAAAACCCATAAAATACAATCTAGAGATAATACCAAATTTTACAAGTTTTAAATTTAATGGAGTTTTAAGGTTTAATTTTAATGTTATTGAAAAAACAGATAAAATAACTTTAAATTCAAAAGAATTAGATATAAAATCATCTTTAATTGCAAGCGATTCTGATATTAAGGTAAAAAAAACAGAATTTGATGAAGAAAAAGAGTGGGTGACATTTAGTTTAAATAAGAAAATTGGCTTGGGTGAATATGTATTAATAATAAATTATGAAGGTATCTTAAATGATCAAATGGCTGGATTTTACAGAAGTAAATATACTGATTCAAAAGGAAAAGATAAATATTTAGGAATAACACAATTTGAAGCAGTAGATGCTAGAAGAGCATTACCTTGTATGGACGAACCAGTACACAAAGCTATTTTTCAAATAACTTTAATTATTCCAAAAGATTTAATTGGTTTATCAAATACTGAAGTAATTTATGAAAATATACAAGATAATATAAAAACAATAAAGTTTGCTGAAACACCTATAATGTCTACTTATTTACTCGCATTTTTTGTAGGAGAGTCAGATTATACAGAAGCTTTTGCTACTATTGGAAATAAACAAATACCAGTTAAAGTTTTTACACCTATAGGTGAATCAGAAAAGGGGGTTTTTGCAAGAGATTTATGTGTTAAAGTTTTAGAATTTTTTAGTGAATATTTCGATATAGATTATCCATTAAATAAAATGGATATGATTGCTATACCTGATTTTGCTGCAGGTGCAATGGAAAATTGGGGTTTGATTACTTACAGATCTAAATATATAATGTATGATGAAACAACATCAATCAAAGCAAAAATCCAGTTAGCTTATACAATTTGCCATGAATTAGCTCATCAATGGTTTGGTAATTTAGTTACAATGTCTTGGTGGTCAGGATTATGGTTAAATGAAGGTTTTGCAACATGGGTTGGATGGATGGCTGTAGATCATTTCTTTCCTGAATGGAATGTTTGGCATACTTTTTACTTAGATGAATTCTTAAGAGCTCAACAATTAGATTCTTTAAAAAATTCACATCCAATAGAAGTAGATATTAAAAAAGCATCACAGGTTGATGAAATTTTCGATGCAATATCATATTCTAAAGGAGCATGTATAATTGCGATGTTAGTAAATTATTTAAGTGAAGAAATATTTCAAAAAGGAATAATTAAATACCTTAAAAAATATAAATATTCAAATGCAAGAACAATTGATTTATGGAATATTTTAGAAGAAGCTTCAAATAAACACATATTTGATTTAATTGAAAATTGGACAAAATATCAAGGATTTCCAATAATAAATTTAGAATTTAAAAAAGATTCTATCAAGTTAGTTCAAGAGCAATTTAATGACAAAGAATCACTAGTTAATTGGAATGTACCTTTAAACATTAATAAAGATGGAATTATAATTAATTTAGTAATGAAGGAAAAATCATTAGAAGTTCATAATTTTAGTACAAAATGGTTTAAATTAAATTATGGACAAAATGGTTTTTATATTGTAAATTACGATGATAAATCATTGGATAAATTAAAAAAACATATTATTGATAAAAAAATAGATATCTTAGATAGAGCAGGAATCATTAATGATTTATTTATATTAGCTCAATATGGATATATAAAACTTAATAAACCGTTAACATTTATTAATAATTATTTTTTAGAAGATAATTTTATCGTTTTATCTGTAATTATCGAAAAATTAAGTATGATTAAATCTACATGGTATGATAATGAAATAGTAATTAATAAAATTAATGAAATTTTAGGAAATCTAATTGTTAAATCATTAGATGTATTAGATTACATGCCAACAGAAGGTGAAGATCATAATATTTCACTCAAAAGAAATTTAATTTTATCAGTTGCAATTCAATTAAAGATACCCAAAGTGTTAAATGTTATGACTTTATTATGGAAAAATAATAAAGATGAAATACCTGCAGATTTGAGAGAATTAGTATATTTGTCTATAGTAAAGTATGGAACAGAACAAGATTTTAATGTATTACTTAATATTTATCAAGAAACAAAATGTTCTTTAGAGCAAAATCAAATTTTAAATTCTATAGGTCAAACACCTAGTTTAAAACTTATTCAAAAAATTTTAAATTTAACATTTGAAGATAATTCAATAATAAGACAACAAGATATTCCATTTGTAATTGCATCTGTAGCCAATAATTTCCAATATAGAAAATATTTGTGGCAATTTGTAAAAAATAATTGGACTAATATATGTCAAAAATTAAAAGGAGGTTCGTTTTTATTTGGAAGAGTAATTTCTACTTCTATTAAACTATTATCTTCGCAAATAGATTTAGATGATATAAACAAATTTATATCAAATAATCAAAAGGATTTTGATTCCTTGACAAAAACTATTGAACAAGCCAAAGAAACTATCGTAAATAAAATTGATTTCAAAAATAGAAATCTTTTAAATGAATTTCAAGAAATTTAGTTAGTCAAAGTCTTCCATGATTTTAATTAATTGATTTTTTTTATCAAAGTTCCCATAAACGAATATATTTAATCTACTGGGTGTAAATATTTCGTTACATACATTTCTTATATCTTGAGGCGATACTTCATTAATTTGTCCAATATGATGATAAATTGAAAATGGGTCATCGTCATTAGAAAATAATTCTTCAAAGCCATAATAATATAAATAATCAGAAGGATTTTGTAATCTTAAATTAATATCTGTTTCTCTAATATTCTGGATTTTTTCCATTTCTTTACCGGTTATCAATTTTCTTTTTAATTTTTGAATTTCATCTAAAACTGCTTTAATAACTTCATTTACTCTTCCAGGATCAATACCTAAACTGATTATAAAACTTCCAAAATCATTATATTGTTCATTATATGCATTACTAAAATAAGTTACACCTAATTTATTTCTTAAAAGTGTAAATAATCTTGAAGATGATCCATTTGAAAAAATATCTGCGACTAAATCTGTAATAACAGAAAAAGGATGATTGTTACTAAATGTTCTAAAAGTAATATAAACTAAAGTTTGATTGATAGCACATGTATCATTCATTTTCTTAATATATAAATAGGGCCTTTTTTGTGGAGTGATTATAAATTGCTGTTGAACACACCTTGGATTTTTAAATTTTTTAGAATATTTTGAAAAAGTTTTTTTAAGAACATTAGGAATTTTTTTAAGATTAATATCTCCACAAACAATTAATAAAGAATTGTTATGTGAATAAAATTTATTTCTAAATTCTTCTAAATCTTTTTTGCTAAATTTTTTGATATTATCAATTGTACCAATAATTGGCATTTCTAAAGAAGTATTAGCATAAAGTTTAGAATTAATTATTTCTTCTAAAACTCTATCATGTTTATCTTGATACATTTTTAATTCCTCTATAACTACTCTTCTTTCTGTTTTAATATCACTATCTTTGAAAATTGGATTATAATAAATGTCTACAATTACATCTAAAAATAAATTAACATCTCGACTTAATCCATGAATATCATAATGAGTATATTCATATGAAGTAGATGCATTATATTGTGCACCAACTGCATCTAAGTCTTCATTTAATTTTTTAGCATTTCTTTTTTTTGTACCTTTAAAAGTCATATGTTCTAAAAAATGTGCAATACCATTATTTTCTGTAGTTTCATATCTGGATCCTGCTTTAACAAACATACCTACAGAGACTAAATTTTGAGAGTTTGTCTTAACTAATAATACTTTCATTCCATTAGACATTTCTGCTTTTATTACCATAGGTTCATTAAATGTAGATTTCTTAACCATAATAAATATAGATAATATAATATTTATTAGAGTTTATATTTCAAATATAATTCCTCTGTCAAATGTTTACTTTCAAAAAAGGTTACATTAACCGTATATAAATCCAATCTAATTTTATTTTTACTTGCATCTAATAAATAATTAACTTCTTTAGATCTATCATAAAATTCATTGTATGCATATCCTACAATTCTATCATCCACTTGTCCCCATGAATTAGTAAATTGACCATAAATTAATAATAAATATCGGGGTTGATTTATTCTAATTCTAGTAATAGGACCTCTGATTGATCTAATGTATAAACTAACACTTTTAGATTTAATAAAAGGAGATATTTGTGTTGGTTTAAAAAACTCTTTGCCTCTACTTATATAATAAAATTCTGTTGGTATCATATATTCAACAAATATACTTTTTACTTTGACCATTCTATTATATAGGATAGGAGATCTATCTGGATACTCTCCAACTTGATAAGAATTGGTATTGTCAATTGATGTACCAAAAGAATTATGAAAATAACCTATCTCTTTTTTAAAATTTTCTTCAGCAAATAATGTTATTGCTACAGGTCTTTCATTTCTAGAATCCATCATCATAATAGATCCGACTGTCATCCAATAACTTTGAGGTAAATTATATCTACCAAAAGGTATAGGTATAGACATACCATTTAATTTAGTTAATTCAAATAAAATAATTCTATTTGTTACATTAGTAATGTAAATTAAATCATCATTGTTCGATGTTGTAAATTCTAAATCATCCATATAATCTTTTTTCAATTTATTCAAGAAATCTATTTTTTGAGTATTAAGTTTAATATCATTTGCATAAAAAGTTTTTTTTTCCAATAAATATGCTAATCCTTCTTTAGATTTTATAACATTTTGAACTAAAGATTGTCTACTACTATCTGGTAATCTTTGGAAAGAAGGATCTTTTTCCAATTGTTGTTTATCTCCATTAGTTAATGGAACATAAGTATTTTTTAAAAGATAATCTACGGTTGCTATTTTTCTAGAATTATTTAATGATGCTAATTCTAAATTTAAACTATCCATTTTTTTCTTTACTTCAGATGCTTCTGGATCATTTACTATAAGATCATCTATTTTAGCTTGACTAACAGCATTAATGTACATTTCTGCTGTAATTAACTTGTTATTCAAATCATTTTTAAATTTATAATCAGATTGTTCCAATAATATTTCTACCAATAATGGAATTAAATCATTAAATTTTGTTAATAATATATTATCCAGATTAGTTTTATTATTTTTTCCTGTAATTTCATTTAGTTGAGTATTGTAATCTTTTAATTGAGATAAAGTTGTATATATGGCTAATCTTTTGGCAGTCATATTAGGGTAAGACTCATTTGGATAATTTGGAGGTGTTTTGTATTCAATATAAGCTGTTATATCTTCTAATACTTGTTTTAAAAAATAAAATGCATTATAAATAATAACATCTACTTGACTATTTTTATTATTCTCTCTTTCCTCTATTTCTTTTTCAATATCTTTTAAAGAATAAATAGATAATATTTCTTCATTGGATCTTTTAATAACATTCGCTTTTAATCTAATGAATCTATCCATTTTAGTTTGTTCGGTTTTTAATTCAGTATTAATTTGTTTACCCATTGCTAATAAATTTTTTTCATGATCAGTTAAAATTTCAGGATTCTTCTTACTGATACTATCCATAATATCAAATAATAAATTATTTAATGATAAAAACATATTAAGTACCACTTCATCATCTTTACTAGTCCAACCTTCAGCTCTACTAATAATACTATATAATGAATCTTTTACAGATATAACTAAACTATCTTTACTTGTTTTAATTTGATAGTCTAATTTCTTACTATCAGCTTCAATTAATTTATTTAAAGCAGTTAAATATTTTACTTCTTCTGAAAGACCGTTTTTAAATTCTTGTGAAGGTGAAGATACCAATGTTGACATTAAACCAATTAAATTATTTACTCTTCTTTCTCCATCTTTAGAATCTGTTGCAGCAGGTTTTCCACCTACAGATAAATCTCCTTGTTTTGCTCCACCTAATAATGACACTTTTTTATTATTAGATTTCTTTAGTAAAGTTACTAAAAATCTGTTAGGTACTTTTACTGATGCTAAACCTGTCATTGTTGATCCTTGGTAATTTAAATTTAATAAGTTTCTTACTGAATTAGTTCCTTCTTCTAAAATAATTTCTAAACCTTTGAATTCTGGATTAGTATAAAGTTTAACTCTATTTGAAGTACCAGCTGCATCAAATATTTCAATATCATTAAAATAAGCATCACTAATATGATAAATTACTGCAGAATTTTCAGCTCCAATTCCAATGGAATTTCTATTGAAATAAGAACCTTTTTTGACATATAAAAAATTAGCCTGTGTACTATCAAAACCTCCATATTCTACTTTTATCTTTCCTTTTGTATTTTCTAAATTATCATTCAAAAAATAACAATCATTATCCTTAATAATAAATGAGTTTTTTTTACTAGATTTTGCTTCTAGAGCACATCTAATAATAAATTCATTACTTGTCATATACAATTTATCAGTTTTCAAAAACAATCTTTTTGTTTTATCTAATTTATCTAATTTATTAGATTCTAAAGAAAAACACCCGATACAATCTATTTTATAAGAAGGATATATAACCTCTGTACTAGATGATCTATTTTCAAAATGAACATCCCCTTTTAAACTTGTAACTAAAATATAATTATTACCTTGGTTTATTTCTATTTTATTAGCATTAAGTTTATTGTATAAATCAATTTTATTTTGATTAGATAAATATCCAGTTGAATTCATTTTAGCAGCAATTATAATAATATCATCAGAATCTACATCATTTAATTGAAATACTAAATCATCACCTTTAGTAAATCTATAATATTTGTAATCATCAAAATATTTATTTCTTTTAATTATCATCAAATACAAACCATCTCTAGTATCATTAATTAAATAATTATCATCTAATTTAATTATAACTTTATTATCACATAACAAACAATTACCCGAACATAATACATAAATTCTATTTAATAAATCTCTAACATCAATACATCCTAAAGGTAGTGAAAAGTCTGTTTTATTATTAATTCCATTAATATCTGACAAAGAAGTTATATCTCTTGATTCTAATTTATTGTAATTGACACACCATTCTCTTGTACATCCATCATAATTAGGTATGCATAAACAATCTTCACATTCTCTATCTTGAAAACTAATTAATTTTTTTACTGAACAAGGTCTGTGATATTTACATAATTTATCATATTTTCCTATATTTTGTGTCATTCTTCTAATTTTTTCTTCAAGTTCTCTTATTTTTATTTTAAATGTAATTGGATCCTTTTTATAAACTTCTAATTTATTTTTATAAATATCTAAATTCTTTTCATCACTTAGCCATTTTCTACAATCTTCGGTACAACTAATTGTTGCAAACAAATTATAATTAGTTGCTTCTTTATCTTGACAACCTTTATAAGGATATATACATTTTGTAGGATCATCTATATTATGATTTTTATCATAATTTAATGCTTTCTTATCCATACAACCAATTCTTCTAGTATATACAAAAAAATAAAAACAAACAGCTATGACTAATACAAGAAATAATATCTTAAAAAAATTTGCTATAGTAAAATATTCTGTCATTTTAAACACTTATTTTAATGTAATAAAAAAAAAATAAGAATTTAATTAATTTTATAAGAATAATCGTATTGTTTTACAAAATATTTATTTAATTTTTTAATAAAATTAAAAATTTCATCTTGTTTTATAGATTCAAATTCACTATTTAATTTTTCTTTTGATTTAGTATCAATGCTAAGATAATTTAAGATAGTATCGAATAATTTATAATTTTCTTTTTTATTAGTCGCAATTTTATCTAATTTATAATTTAACATTTTTTTTATTAAATATTGTTTTGAAATTGTATAAAAATTATAGTCGTTTGATATTTCTTTAGGTTCATAATTAAAAGGATTAAATACACTATATATATTTTGTTTTTTTTCTATTATTATTTTATTAGTATTATCTTTATGTTCTACAAAAATAGAATAGTCAAACATCATCAAATATTTGTCTAATTCAGAATTATTAGCTATTAAAATAATACTTAAATTATCATAATTTTTTTTTTCGAACTCCTTGTCAAATATTTTTATTTCAATATTATCAGTATTGTAAATATTGTTATTTTTATCAAAAGTCCATATATAAATTGAATCTTTAAATAAAAATTTTAAATCAGATTGATATAATTCTATTTTGACATTACCTATCTTTGAAAATTTAAATGCAATACTAGGAATTATTTCATCTATTAATAAATCATTTTCTATTTGATATAAACATATTAAATTTAATATACCTTTATTCTTAATAGATGTTATTTTATTTAAATCTTGCTTATCTTTTTTATCTTGAGTGTCTTGATTGTCTTGATTGTTTTTTTTTATTTCTTCTTTTACTTCATTATTTTTAGGTTTAATCATAAAAGATCTTCTATGCAATATTTTTTGCATCTATAAATAAATTAAATATATTTTTTTTTATTTTATATTCATAAAAAGAGGTGTTGTTCCAGGTACAATTCTTCTGTAGAAAACACTGTACCCTGATGTAACACTTGGTCTGATAATTCTAACAATATCTCCTACTTTCATATTGTAATATCTAGAAACAGGATCTGATACAAACATTTTACTCATACCCTTGAAATTATTTTTTGTTTGATGATGATATGATTTAATATAAACATCTTTTTCATCTTCAGTAAGAAGATGATGTTCTGGAATAATATTCATATCTACAAGATTGATCATCATTTCATAATCAAAAAATACTTCCAAATTTTTGTATTGTAGAATTTGATTATATACTTTGTTATTAATAGCACTTAGAATAAGAATTTTATTAGCTTTTTTATTTTTAAGAATAAATTCTTCAATTGCTGTTACTTTTTTAATAGTAGTAAGTTTTTGATAATAAATTTTAAAACTATATACAGATTCATCATAATCAGATTTAATTGTAAATAAAAGATTTTCATCTATTTGGTCAAAAACCTTTTTAATATTTTTATCTAAATTTTCTGGCTTTAAGACCATATGTCTGTTAGTTAACATTTTAACAATGTTAGTTAAAATGATTTTGTTTTTTTCGGCTCCTTTTATTTCAATGTTAAGCAATTTATTCATCGATATTATTTATATTTAAGCATTGTATATTTAAATATTTTAGTAATATAAAAATCAAATTTTTTTAAAATATATGTAAGAAAATTTGATTTTTATTAGATTTCATAATATATTTATAGAAATAATTATATAAATAAAGTAATATGTATAAACCTGTAGTATTTAATTTAATCCCAGGAAAGAATGATATATTCAAGACAAAAAATAATGTCCAGAAGTCAGCTTATCAGAATATGCCATTATTTTCTTTAGGATTTCATCCTTATATACATCAAACTAAAGATAAGATGGAAATTGTGGAGAATCTAAAGAAAAAAAGAGAAAATTTTTACTATGTAGTAAATCCTTTTGAACACAAGATTGCAAATTATCAAGAAAGTTTAGATGATTCTACAAAATTATATTTGAACCTAAAAAACGATGCTCCAAAGATTTTAAGCAGAGCTTTTTATAAATTGTGGGAAATTTTATTTGTATTTAATATTGTAGATGTAACTAAAAAAGATATTACTTATGCAGCTTTAGCTGAAGGTCCCGGATCTTTTCTACAAGCTCTTATGTATTATAGAGAAAAATTTTCTGATAGTAATGCTAATAAAGATAAATATTTTGCTGTTAGTATTCATAGTGAAGAAAAATATGTACAAGACATTGCATCTCAATTCATCGGTTATCATGAAAAGAGACATCCAGGTAGACTCTATGTTCATGAAACTGTTAATAGAGATAAATCTTTTGGATCTAATACCAAAGATAATGGTGATTTAACTGATGTTAAAACAATTAGTTTGTTCAAAAAAGATATTAAAAAAAGTAAAAAATGGGCTGATATAGTTTCTGCAGATGGTGGATTTAAATGGATTGATGAAAATATGCAAGAACAAGAAGCTTATGCTCTTCTTTTAGGAGAGATTGTTGCTGCTTTATCAGTTCAAGCAAAAGATGGATCATTTGTTCTCAAACTATTTGAATCTTTTACTACTTTAACTTTGAAAATGATTTATATTTGTACATCATTTTATACTGAGTCATATATTTTCAAACCATACACTAGTAGACCTTCAAACTCAGAAAAATATTTGATTTGTAAGGGTTTCAAATTTGATCAAAATTCAAAAGAATTACAAAGTATGATCTCTCAACTTGAAGATGTACTAAAAGAATTTAACACTGATCAACATGTTAATGATATTTTCACTGATTTTGATTTACCAGAAGATTTTGTTAATTTGTTTAGAAAAATCAGTACTAAAATAGCTAATAACCAACAAATTGAAATCAATAAAATGATTGATTATATTAATGGTAATAACTATTATGGTACTAAATATCATAAATATAGAGATGATCAAATAAATGCAACCAAATATTGGAAAGAAACATTTTATCCTATTGATAAAAAAATATTTAAAGAAAAAAGACAATTTATGGAAGATCTTTTTAAAAAAGAATTGCAAGAAGCAAATTAAATTATTTTATTAATTTTTTATTAATTAATAAATTACTTTTTATTCACACTATTGGTTATTAAAATTAATTAATTACTTTTTATTTTTATTCACTAAAGGATATAGATATTCTTGAGCTAATTCCTCACCTAAGACTTTTTCGGCCTCTTCTTTCGTTACTTTATTATCTTCAATAGATTCCATCGCATCTAACATTTTTTCAAGATATTTTAAATCATCACCATTTATAACCTTTTTCATAATAGTTGGAAAATTTTTATTAAATTCAGGAAAATTAGATTCAAACCTATATTTATAAAGTTCAAAGTTGGTATCTTTTAGATATTTCTGTTCATCTGTTAATGAAAATTCCAATATTTTTTTTATTTGATCTCTTGTATTTTTATTCATATTACTCAATTAATATTTTAATTCTTTAAATTACATTTTCAGATTCTTCATATTTATCAATAACTTTTTGACATTTCTTAGCCCAATAAAAGTCTAACATAGGCATAATAATCATAGCGGCAATACTATTAATTAATAATAGAGTAGGTAATTTATCATATTTTGTTAAAGTAGAAATAAATGAATAAATCCATATTGGTGTTCTAACATATCTTATTACAAATTTTCTAAATTTTTTACAATACATTGAATGTTTCATTTCATTATTATGTACAAACGTTGAATCAACGCCACTAACTATTGATAAAGATTCAGCCAATAAAAGAATATTTAAAATAATTGGTGAATTCTTTAAAACTAATGGTGTTAAAGTAAATGTTAATAATGCAAAAAAATGATGAAACCATAATTCTAATCTATCTGTCTTTGTAATTGCCATATTTATTAAATCATGTAGTAAATATGCAATAAAAAATTCATTTAAATCTTTAATATCAAAAGATGTTGAAAAAAATGGATCTAATAAAGGTGCTTTTCCATATCTTGTAATATTCAAAACAGCATATAAAACCATTACCAAACAACAGATAGATCTAAAAATACTAAATTTTACATTTACATCATACTTATTTAATGATTTAAATCCTACATTTACTGTATTCCAAAGTATAGATAATAATAATGTTTTTATTATAATATTCATTATAAATAAAAGTTATAATAAAAAAAATATTATTGAGACGAAATAGTTTGGATAATATCTTTAATTACTTCACTCTTTTTTTTATTTTGATATTTACCAACATTAAGTTTTAAATTATTAATTACATCTAATAGTTCATCTTTTCTCATTTTATTCCATTTACTTTTACTGAATTCTTTGTATTTTTTATAATGATTATTTATTTTATTATCCTTTAATTTAATACTTTCATTTGATAAATCATCATCACTATCAACTTCATATTCATCCGAGTCTGATTCTAGGACTTCTGATACTGATTCTAGATTTTGAGATTCTTCTATTGATTTTTGAGCTTCTGAAACAGAATCTTGAGTTTCAGATTCAAATGATGATGTTGATTTATTGTCATCGTCATCTTCTGATTCATCATCATCTTCTGATTCATCGTCATCTACAGTTACAGATAGAATATCAATATCATTATCTTCACTATTAATAGTATCAAATGATGATTTATTCATTTCTACTATATCTTGAATAATAGAATTGACATCTTTATTTGTTGAAAAATCTTCTAATCCATTAAATGTCATTTTTTTTATTTCATTTTTAAGAATCTTTTTTATTATTTTATCATTGTAAGTATAAGATTTTTTCTTATTTGTAAAAATAGGTTCATAATAATCATTAGAGAATCCTAGAATTACAGTTGGATAATAAACATTATAAGCTTCTCTAGAATGAATCAAATATCTTTTTTGATCATCAAAATTAAAAATAATTAAATTAATACTCAAATAATCTACCAATGCTTGTATTACCATCATAGAAACTTTATCTGACATTTCACTCATTAAGATTTTTTCAGAAACTCCACATTCTGAGTATTTAAATTTTTTAAAAAGCTTTTTATTGTAAAAATCATTTTTAACTTTTCTTTTAAAGGCATTTATATAAGAGATTTTATTGTCTTTATTCATTGTTAAAAATGATGAATCGAGACAAGTTAACATAGAAGTATATAGTGATATATTATTATGATCATCATCATAAGTTAATACACCATATCTAAAAAAGTTTTTATTAAAGAATCTTTTAATTTTTTTTGGAAAGTCACTGACATTAATAACTATATTTTCCTTAGTTGGAAAACTACTAATCCCCAATTCATTCTTTACTACTTTATTTGGGGACAGATAATCCATAATCATCTGATATGTAATTTGTTGTACACTAGCCATATTCTAATTATAATAATAGCTTTATTTTTAAATACATTAATTATTTAATATCAATTTTTTTTTATATTTTAAAAAAAGCAATTAACTAACTAATAATTCAATAAATTATTCTATATTTTCTTGTTTTATTGCCCCCACCTAACATATCAATATCTCGAATATTTGGAAAAACATATAAATTAAATGTATGATCTGAAGGCCATCCATTTGCATCTATATCAAAATTAGTATTCCAGTTTGCATTAACAGGGTTAGGTGCTCCTTGACCTGGCCCAGCATTCATTACTAAAGCCGGTTCTCTACTATAGGGTATTTTTTTATGTTCTATATTATTATCATTATTAAAATTATCAACTGCTTTATCAACGGTATTTGAAACATAAACATATAATCTAGGATTTGGTAAAAAATCAGTTGTATAAATCAAATGATCAACTTTTTGATAAGGATTAGGATCTGGTATCCAAATATTATTTCTATCTTTTATCCCTGAATGATATGATGTATATCTCCTATTAGGATCATCAAACAAATGTAATCTAGGTAATTTATTATTTTCATTTGTCCATTCGAATATTTTAGCTCCATCTGAAACATTAAAATCACCAATTAAAATTATTTTTACGTTTCGATTATCAGGAAAACAAACTCTTTCTTTATTTTGATTATTCATACATCCACATCTTATAAATGCAGCTAAATTTTTATACCATAATTGTTGAACAAAACCATCAGGTAATCCTGGAGCATGAACATTAACCACAATTAAATTTTTTGATCTAATGTAAAATACTTGAGCTCGACCAGAAAAATAATCATCTTGACCTGAATGATAATTATTCTTATTATAGAAATTTTGATATTTATCAGTTAAATCAATAATATTTCCAGCATTAGTCAAATCATTTTTTATCATAGTAGCTAATAATATGGGTCTATCAACACTTTTAATTTCATTTTCATAAATGCTATATCTATTATTAATTGCTGCATAGTCTCGTAATTTAACTATAGAATGTACTGTAACTTCTTGAAATGTCATGACATCAATTTTTTCTATATCATTAATACTAGTTATAACATTAATTACTTCGTCATATCTGTCATTTCTAGTTGCTATTGGTTCTCTTACAATATTTCCATTTCCTGTTCCAACTTCATCCCAGGTGTAATAATCAAAATGCTTATCTGACATAATATTGAAATTTGAAATCTTAAATTCCATTATATATATTATTACTTAGATATTATTTAATATAAATTATAATCTTAATTTATATTAAATGTTTAAGAATTTGTTTGGTAAAAAAGAGTGTCCTTATGAAGTAAAAGAAAATTATATAGATAAAAATGAAAATATTGATATTGTATATAAAAATTCAGAAAAACTATATTCTACTAAAAGCAAATTTCAACAGATTGATGTTTATAAAAATAAATTTTTTGGGAATATTCTAGCTATAGATGATGATATACAACTAACTGAACATGATGAAACTAATTATCATGAAATGTTAGCTCACGTCCCTTTAAATTATTTACCAGATGGTAGACATGCCTTAATTATTGGTGGTGGAGATGGAGGGACAGCAAGAGAAGTTAAAAAACATGTTAATTTGAAAGAAATCACTATGGTTGATATCGATGAAGAAGTAATTAATGTTTCCAGAAAATATTTTCCCAAATTAGCTGAAGGATTAAATAGTAATAAAGTTAATTTGGTAATAGATGATGGAGCAAAATGGGTAAAAGAAAATGTTAAAGAAAAGAAGGGTCATTATGATGTTATTTTATTAGACTCGACCGATTATAATACTGCTCAAACTTTATTTACTGAAGAATTTTATGAAAATATTAAAAAGCTTTTAACAAAGAATGGTATTTTTTGTTTTAATTGTCTGAGCATTAGTTGGGAAAAACAAGAGATACCAGATGTTATTCAAGAAATGGAAGAATATTTTAAATATGTTAGATTATATCAATTATTTCAACCTACTTATGCAAGTGGTCATTATGCCTTTTGTTTTTGTTCAAGAACTATTGACCCAAAAAATACTCCACTAGACTGGCAAAAATTTAGATTAAAAAAAATAGATTGTAAATACTACAATGAAAAAATACATTATGATTCTTTCAATCTCCCAAACGAATTTTTTGGACAAAATAAAAACCTTGAAAGATTAGGAACTAATTTTATGATAACTTTAAGCGGATGTCCATTTCAGCTTTTAAATTCTAAAGAAATTATTAATGAAATGATTACTTTTACAGCTAAAATGTATAATTTGAAACCATTAAATATTACAAGTAAAAAGAAAGATCAAAAAGGATTTAATTTTGTGGTAATGTTTGAAAAATCTAATTTAATAATATCAACTTGGCCAGATACAGGAAAAGCAACAGTAGATTATTTCAGTATAGATAGATTTAAATACGATATTAATGTTAACAATAAAAAAATAAATTTAAGAACTATCATTAAATTTTATTTAAAACCATCAAAGATAAAATTCAAGTCTTTTGAAAGAGAAATATAAATAAAATTAATTTAAAAATTTTATAAAAAATATTAAATAATATTATACTGATGAAACCTGAAATTTGGGGACCCCATGCTTGGATTTTTTTACATTCAGTAACTTTTGATTATCCTGATAATCCTTCTACTAAAGTAAAAGAGCAATACAAAATTTTTTTTGATTCTTTACAATATGTATTACCGTGTGAAATGTGTAGGAATCATTATAAGGAAAATCTAAGAAGATTTCCAGTTACTAATAATGTATTAAAATCTAGAAAAAATCTTATTGAATGGCTAATTGACATACATAATAATGTTAATCAGACTAATCATAAACCAAAATTAAAATATCAAGAAGTAGTTAAGAAATACTTGGACTATTATGAAGGTAAGGACATTAAAGAGCCACCTAAATGTGTATCTCCATCAATATCTTCTAATATAATAGTAATTATTAGTATTTTATTAATGACTATTTTTATTTTAAAAAAAAGAATTTTTCTTAATTAAACAATTTAAAAAATAAATATATAATTCATTAATAATGAATTATAAACTTATTCAAAATAATATATTAAAAAATCAAAATATGATTATTTTTTCTAGTACTGGTGTTGCTGGATTATCTGTTATGATATATCAAGGTATTCTTAATACCGCTCTTCTTTTCTTTGGTGTAATATTACCTTTATACCAAATTATTAATATTGTTAGTACGATTTTACCTTTAAAAGAGAAATCAATGAAAAAAGAACAAGTTTTAGGTTTAACTCAATGGAACTTGATCTTAGCAAATCATATTATTTTAAATTTTTTTGCAAATTTAGTAGTTTTTGTAAATAGTTTTTATATAAAAATTGCTCAATTAGTAATTTTATATATAATGTATAAATTTGGAGACTCTATTAATACTTCATTTGATAATTCTGAAGACGTTTCTGATACATCTGAGACCAATAAAAATAGTATTGTATTAACTGATGTTCTTTTAGTAGTCAATAAAAACAGAGTTTCTTTTTTCAATAATCTTATAAATAATTATTTGGAATCATTTAAAAATTTAAATCTGAACTTTGATAAGGGTTTTATTGAAACAGTATCATCTGCAATGGGTACTGAAACAAACACTCCCGAATTAGTTAAAGATGATGATTCTGTAGAAGAAACTACAGTTGATGAATAAAAATTGCATGAATTCTTTTCTATTTTAAATAATCTAGATGGTAGCAAAAGCTATTAAATATTTAATTTTAGGTATAATTTTTGTTTTTTATATAAAAAAATAATATATTACTCAACTTCTCAGTTGTTATGAGTATTCTTGAACAAAATTATTCCAACCTACATTTGCAATCTTTTGCATAATTCTCATTGAAAAAGCAAATGTTGCTCCAGAATGACCATCTCTTTGAACTAAAGTATGATTTCCAATTTGATAAATCTCTTCAGCATTAGAAAACATATATCCTGCATCTTCATCAGGAGGATTTTGTCTAATAAAATCCCACAAGTTTAGAATAGTAATAGCTTCATACATATGTTTAAGCGAGGGTCTAAAATCTGAGCCATATACTTCAATTAGAGGCCAATCAGATATTTCTTCTTTAGCAAATGGTGCTCTACAATAAGGACATGTATTTGCCATAGATTTCCATTTATTTATACATTCAGTACAGAAAGAATGTGAACAATCTAATGTGGTTACATCATTAGATTCTTTATCGTCTAAACAAATCTTACAATTCATTTTTAAAATATTGTAAAATACCCTTAAGTTATAAAATTATTATAAATAAAATTAATCAATTTTTTTTATTATTTCGTTAATTAATTTTTCTGCTTGTTGATCAGTATATTTGTCATTATACCAATCATTAACATCTATATTAATATTTTTTAAGAATTTGTCTCTTAAAATAGTAATGTTAGATGAATAATTTCTAATTAAATTTTTAAAAGATAATCCTTCTTCTCTGATTCTATTCATTAATTTCTTAACTAATTTTTCTTGCTCTATATCATTATATTTTAATCTCATATCTACCCACCAAACACACCAAACAGCACAAAACCCATTGGGATCACCAATTCTAGTACAAGTTTCATTTTCTTGCATTTCAAATTTTTGAAATCCAATTTCAGGTAAATAATCTTTAGGTTTAATATAATTAATTTTGTTATCAAAACAAGTAATTCTATTTCTTAATAAATCATCTAATAAATTTTCATTATAATTAAATTCTACTGGACTAGAAGCACCATGAGGTTCAAATCTAGAAACTTCTTTTTTTGCAATATCCCAAATTAAAATATTAGCATGAGATCCACTATTTAATTCTATTGCTAAAGACATTACGATATATTTTATACCTTTATTTTTTAAAATATTATTAATAGTTTCTTCAAAATTAGTTGGGAAAAATATTTTTTGATAAATCCACATGATTTCAAAGTTAAGAAATTCAGTTTTATAACCTTGATTTTCACCTAATGATTCTAAATATTCAAATATATTTTCATTTAAAATAAAATCTTTTGTTAAAATAGTTGATAAATAATCATACTTTTCTAATAAAAATAAATTACCCATTATTACATCTAAAGGAGATCCAGTATAAGTACATTTATCTACAAATATTCCATTATCTAATATGATTTTTTTAGAGTCTTCAGAAAAAGGGAAAGAAAATTTATTTTTTAATACATGATCTTTAATTATTTTTATACATTCTTCTTTTTTCTTGTTATTTTTTTTACATTCATTTTCCCATTTATTTTGCCAAATTTTATCATTATTTGTTAAAATATTATAATATGATTCTACAATAGTATCTAATAAATTATCATACCTTTTTTTGTCATTTTTAATAATATCTAAAACTGTATTATTTTGATTATTCTTTATAAAATATTTTGTTTGTTTATTCTTAATAATGTATAAATATTTTTCAAAAAAATTATTTTCAATTAAAATATGAGTTATAGTATTACCTTCAAAATTTTGAATGTTTAAATCCGTATTTTCAATTAATATCTTTAAAATATCATCATATTTATAATTATTAGAATCCATCAAAAATAAATGAAGAGCAGTATTTCCACCTAAGTTTACTTTATTAAATTTGATTTCTTTATTTTTAATAATTTGATCTAATACTTTAATATTTTTCATATTTATAGCATGATGTAATGCTGTATTACCATTGACATCTTGAGTATTAAGATCTGTTAATGGTATTAATTTATAAGTTAGTTCATCTAAACCTAAATTTATACAATACATTAATGCATTTAATTTTTTTTTAAAGTCTTGAATACCGACATTTATTTTAAAATTTATTAATTTGAGGGCAATATCATTTAAATTATAATTACAAGCATAATGTAAAGCAGATTCACCGTTTTCATTTACTGAATTAATATTTAATCTTCCTATTTTTAATAATTCATCTAAGATTTCTTTTCTTTTATATAAAACAGCTAAATGTAAACTATCATCAGAATTATTATCACTAATTAATACGTTAGAATCATTTTCAATCAATAATTTAAAAGCTTCCATATTATCAAAAATAATAGAATAATGTAAAGCTGTATTACCTGTATTATCTTGAATATCAACTAAAGAAACTCCAATTACATTATTATTAAAATAAAGTAATAATTTTAAAATTTCAATATAATTAAATTTGATTGGATTAAATAAAATAGATCTTCCATCAGCATCAATAATATCTAATTTACAACCTCTATTAATCAATAAAGTAGTAATATCTTTCTTATTAAACATAATTGCATATTGAATTAAATAATTAAAATTGGAATCTCTAATATTAATATCAATAGTTTCATCTTTCTTCATTAGATCAAGAAATTTATCCCATTGATGGTTTTTTACATAGTCAAAAAGAATAATATTATTTTCCATATAATTATAATTTAGATTTTTAATTTAGATTTTCTAAACCATTTATAAAATCTTTTAATAAATTAAATGGAGAATATTCAGGATACATCATTCCATAAATAGATAAAGCTAAAACAAAGAACATACTAGTATAAACTGATGATTTTGTCATTGGTAAAAACTGATTATATTCATCATTTGGTACACCTTTAATAAAATTAATTATCATTGTCATATAACATTTACCATCGAATATATACCATAAAATTAATGTTTTTAAACAAAAAAGAATATGATAATCTCTATATTTATTAGGAAATAAAAAACCCATATATATAAATATTAAACCAGCAATATGAATTAATCTTAAAATAATAACTACGAAATTAACTAATGGGTTTTCATCAGATATGATTGTACTAAATGATCTTTTAAAATATCTAGATAATAATATATCTAATTTAATAATATTTGTCATTATATTATTAAATAAATAAAAAAATTATTTCAATTTAAGTTATTAAAAGCTTTAAAAATAGCTATATTTTTATTATCATATTGAATTAATTTATCATTTATTTGATTAACTCCTTTGTTTAATTCTAATAAAATTTCTTCAATTTTTGAAACATTATATTCTGTTTTTTTCTCTCTATTTTGAAAACAAACTAAAAAATCATTTATAATGGTGTATTTAAAAAAAACGATATGATTAGTTGAAATATCTGTTGGTAGACTTAAAGTAATTATATCAGAATTATTAGATATTGTTTTATTATTTAATGATAATAATTTGTTTACTTCAAATTTAATTTGCATTTTAGCTTCATTTCTTGAATCAAAAATAACAATAAAAGAATATTTTCCTGTAGAATATATTAATAATTCAACTAAATCTCCCATACTTAATTTAAGAGCTAATTTTACTATTTTATCATTATCGATACTTTGAACTAGATTTTTTTGATAAAAAAAACTGAATGCATTTTCAAAAGAATTTATAATTTCTTTTTCTAAAATAGATTCTTTTCTTCTTTTTTCAATTACTCTACCATAAATATTTTCTTTATCATTTATCCAAAAAATATAAATTTTATTTCTAATATAAAATGTTGATATTGATTTAATATTTACTTCATTTGTATTAATATAAAATGATGAAGACGTATTACAATCAAAATATAAAATTTTATAGTTATTAAATCTATTTTTATAAGAATAAATAAAATAATAATCAGTTTGATCAAATATTTGATCACTTGAAAAAATATTATTTTTAATACTGATGTCAATATTATCAATTACTATTTTTGAATCAATAAGATTAATATAAATATCATCTATAGTTTCGTCTAATTCATAAATATTTTTTTTTATTTCGAATTTTGAATAATCTTTATTATAACAATCAGATTCTAGCCAAAATATAATTAATTTATTATTTTCAAAATTGATTAATGGATTTATACTAGTTCTACTATAATCATAAGATACAATTGTTTGATTTTTATTATATATACAATTTTGATCTAAATTAAAATTTTTTTCAATTCGATAAATTGACAAAATTATATTAGATTCTATATTTTGCCAAACAAAAAATAATTTATTTATATGAAAGACAACTTGCATAGTATCTAATATACATGAATTATCTAAAGTAAATATATAATTAATTTCTTTTTTATCAAAAATAGTTAAATTAGCTTCAATATATGATGATTTTGTCTTTAATAATAAAATAGTATTGCAATTTAAGTTAATTACTCTATCATAATTTGAAAATTCAAATGTTAAATTTTTCATTTTATTATAAATAAACTTTATAAAAATTTTTTTAAATCTTATTTAAAATTATATGATTCCTAAATTAATTCATCAAATTTGGTTTCAAGATAATATAGACATAATCTTATTTTCTGATGATTTAGACAAGAATTTTAAAAGAATTTTTTCAAGTAAAATACCTAATATATACAAATTTAATTTAATAAAATTATTACTTCATAATCAAGATTATTCTTATTGTCTATGGAATGAAATTAAAATTTATAATTTTATATCAATATATTATCCAAAATTATTATCATTTTATACAAATTTAAAATACAAAATTTATAAAATTGATTTTGCAAAATATATAATTTTATACCATTATGGGGGTTTTTATATAGATATAGACATTGAATCTTTTAAAAGTTTAAATTATATAGATAAGAATGATGGTTTATATTTTTCAAAAACTGCATACCTAAATAATTTTGAAAATAAATTAATAAAAAAATTTTATGATTATCAAACTAATAATTATTTTATTAATAATGGGATTATGATAGCTTCTGCTAAACATCCTTTCTTCCTAGAAATTATAAGTGAAGCAAAAAAAAATATAAAAAATAACAAAGATTATTTTTATAATTCACAAGTATTTAATACATTAGGACCAAGTTTATTAACAAATTCTATAATTAAATATTCAAATAAATATCACGATATTCATATAATAGATAATAAATATTTTGAACCATGTTATGGAAAAGATATTACATGTAAGATTTCAAAAGATACAATTTTAATGCATCAACATAAATCGGTGTGGATTAAAAATATTGAGACAAACAATTCTTTTATTAATTTTTTATTTCATAAATTTTTTAATTTAATATTTGACAGTCTAACATTATATTATTTTTTATATTTAAGAGGCTATAAGTTATTATATTTTGTAATTTTATTTATTATATATGATTATAATAAAAAATAAGTTTAAAATATACTTAAAAAATGTTTGGTATATTAATAATAGAATTAATTAAATGTCGAATATTTATGATGATACTATTAAGAGTACTACTCTTGTTTATAAAAAAAAAAAACATTATTGTTCCAATTGTGGAAAGTTTGGGCATCCATTTAAAAAATGTAAAGAACCAACTACAAGTATCGGAATTATTTGTATTAAGTTAGAAGATGAACATAAAAAAGAACTATTATCTCAATTAAAAAATTTAAAAGAAAGTAACAATGATATCAATATTTTAAATATCAATAATAAAAGTTATAATAATTTTAAGTTCATAAATACCTTTAAAGATAAAATTAAATTTTTGTTTATTAGAAGAAGACATACACTCAGTTATATTGAGTTTATTAGAGGAAGATATGATATTAACAATGTTGAACATATTATATCACTATTTGAATTAATGACACCGGATGAAGTAAATAAAATATCTGAAAATACTTTTCAAGATTTGTGGTGTAAATTGTGGAAGAAAACATCTTGTAGTAAATATTATGAGAAAGAATTTGAAAATTCTAAAAAGAAATTTAATAAATTAAAACTAGGAATAGATTCAGAAAAAAATGTTAATTTAGATTTTATTGTTAAGAATACTGAAATTAAATATAAATCACCTGAATGGGGTTTTCCTAAGGGTAGAAGAAACTACCATGAAAAGAATATTGATTGTGCTACTAGAGAGTTTTATGAAGAGACTAGTTTTATTAAAGAAGATTATAGTTTATTAGAAAATATAACTCCAATCAATGAAGTTTTTAATGGAACTAATGGTATTCTTTATAAACACATTTATTATTTAGGAATTGATAATCTAGATAAAGAAGCAATAATTAATCAGGATAATATTCATCAAGTTGACGAAATCGGAGATATAGGGTGGTTTACATATGATCAAGCAATTAAAAAAATAAGACCATATTATAAAGAAAAAAAGAAACTACTTAATGAAATATATTTATTTGTAGTAAATATGATAATTAATGATAATAATTAATAAAAATATTTAAAATTTTTTTATTAAAAATTAAAAACTAATATTAATATATTATAATAATGAAAGATAATTCATTGAATGATAAATTAAATTTGTATTTTGAAAAAAATTCCACTTTGGATAAAAATATGATTATCAGATCATTAGAAAATTTGATTGAAGGAAAAACATTAAATACTGATGATTATAAATTATTAAAATCCACTGGATTTTTTGATATAGTTTATCAATTAAAAACTAATACTGATACAACGATAAATGAAGTAGATTTATTCAAAATTAGATCAAAAATTACTAAATTATATGATATTATTACTGAAAATAAAGAACTAAATATAAATGATTATAATAAACTTTTTGATAAAGACTACAATAATTCTTATGAAAAGAAACAAAAATTAGATTTTGATCAATATAACGATTTAATAACAAATAAGATTTTTGAAATTTGTGAAAATAAGATATCAAAAAATAAAGGTAAATTTGACTATTCACAAGAAATTTTAAATTATTTAGATAAATTAATAGATGAAAATACTATTAATTCAGAATCAGTTATAGAATCTACTGAGGAAATTAACCTTAATAATAACTATCTTAAAAAATCTTCAAATAGACAAATTAATGATATTTTAAATGAATTAAATATGGATAAAGATCTAATTAATATAAATAATCAAGATGAAATAGAATTATTACAATCTGTTTATCAAGATAGTGAAAATATTTATTTTAATAATGATTCTGATAATAAAACTAATTCTGATAAAGATTCTATAAAAACTAATTCTGATAAAGATTCTATAAAAACTAATTCTGATAAAGATTTTATAAAAACTAATTCTGATAACAAATATTCAATAAAATTAAATTCTGATATAAAGGAAATTAAAGATAAATTTTCATCAATGTTTGAAAATTACAATGAATCATCAAATTCTATCAATTTTTTAATTGATAATAGTAAAAACTTAGAAAACAATTTAGTTACATTAGTGTCTAGATTAAATAAATTAGAAGAAAATAATAGAGATCAAAATTCAAAAATAACAATCTTGGAAAAATCAAGACAAAATAAATCAAAAATAGATTATGACTTTATTTTTAATGATATTGAAAAAACCTTAAGAGAATTTAAAGGAAGTATTGGTCAAATTGAAAATAAAAATAATGTTAATGATAAAGAAATAGAAATTCTTAAAAATAGACTATCAATTTTAGATTCTGACTTGTCTAAACATAAAGAATGTGTAGTAAATTCATTTGAAATAATTGAGGAAAGATTAACTCAATTATTTAAATCGATGATCGTAGTTAATAATAATATTAAACATTGTTATGCTAATACAGAAAAAATGTATACTGAAATTAATAGTAAAATTAGATAATAAAATTATTACCAGTATTATGTGATCCTCCACCGTCTTGTTCAAAATCTTCGTCTTCAGAATCTTCTTCATCTACAAAATTGTCTTCTGAATCCATTTCATCCTCTTCTTTTTCTGTTACCGTAATTTCATTATCATTCGTAACAGTTGAAAAATATTTTGAAACTTCATCTGATGAAGCAGTATCTTCAAGATAAGCCATTGTTTTTATTTGGTTATCATTAAAATTAAATTTTTTCGATAGAATTTTTATCTTAACATAATCCCCTATTTCTAATTCTTTACCTGATTTCTCATGATAAAGATTATTTTGATTATTAGTTTTAAAATTATCATTATTGATATTACTAGATAAAACTACACTCAAAATAGGTCCATTTTCAACTACCATTAGAACTCTATTAATTGTTCTAATCTTCCCAACAATTAAACTATTTTCAACAGGTAGACATAATTTACAACTATACTTAATAACAAAATTAGCAGATGCATTAAAATTTTCTGCATCAATTATTCCATTACTTTTTTCAACAATCTTATAAATCTTGTTGACAAACCCATTTTGATTACATTTTTTTTCAGCTTTCTTTTTAAGATTAATCTTTAAGTTAATATTGACATCATTTGTCATTTGATATGGGTGTAATGAAATTTTAGCATATTGTTCAGTATCAATATATGGTGAGACTAATTTATCCATAATTTATTTTAATATATAACATATACTTTTAAATAAATAAAAAATTTTTATCAATTTTTTTTGATAATCTTTAAAGAGTTTTTATATTATTTACTTTAATGATGAATAATTTACCAATTGCTCTATATAGATACATTTATAAACTTATAAATCCGATTGCAATACCAATTAAAAATATAAAAAAAACAATATGGTGTAAATGTGGAGACTATTTAAAAGATGGTAATTGGTTCTTTAATTTTATAAATAATGATTTCTATTTATTATATTGATAATATATTTAAAGATCCTGATTTATGTGATATTGTTATAAAACAAGATAATAAGACAGATACAAATAAATAAAAATATTTTATAAAAATTTTCATAAATTAATTTCAGCTTTTTCTAAAATTATACTTCTTTTTCTTTTTTGCTGGTGGTTCTATAGAATCATCATCATCATCATCATCTATAATAGCCTCATCTAATGATTTTTCTAAGGATTTAGAAAATCCAACAAATGATTTATTAATATTTGTCTTGACTACTGAAGAAACACTATTATTTGTCCATGTGTATCCTCTTTTATCAATTTTAATTTCATTTAGTTTTTCTGCAATTTCTGAATATGTTTTATTATCGTGGATCATTTTACAAATAAATTGAATAACAAATTGTTCATCTTTACTCTTTCTTAGTTTTCTAATACTATCATCATTAAGATAAGTCTCATAACCAAATGGTGCATTCCCAATATAATCTCCTCTTTTTCTTCTAAAGAGTACTGACTTTCTAACTCTTTCAGAAATCATATCTGATTCGTTTTCTGCTTTAGGAAACAAAAGTCTAAATTTAAATTTATCAGAACTAGTAGAAAATCCACAATCATCAGAAATTGAATAAATATTAATTCCTTTTTTATCTAATTTATCTAGACAAGCTAATGCCTCCAAAGTATTTCTTGAAAATCTACTAGCTTCGTAAAATAGAATGGTATTTCCTGAATATACATTTTTTATCATTCTTTTCAAACTATATTGTTTATTCATATTTCTCCCACTACAAACATCTGAATAAACATTTTTTACAATGTAACCAAATTTTTCCGCATAGTCTCTACATATTTGTTCTTGTGTTTCTAAACTAGTATGACCTTCCATGTAATTGGATTGATTTGATGAACTCACTCTGCAGTAAATTGTACAAAATTTTGATTTTGTAGTATAATTGTCAACTGAACCAGTCTTTTTAGTAGTTTTTTTAACTTTACTCATAATTGATTTATTACTCATTCTACTCTAATTTAAGATTAATATATAAAAAAATCAACTTTTTTAATTAGTAAACAGTTGTAGAATATCTTTCAAAATATTCGTTTTCTCCCAACAGATTATATGATTTAATTTCATTATCAGTTAAAACCGAAAAAAAATCTCTATCTTTATCTTTCAATAAGTGATGCGGAATATCTGAACCAAAATCTAAATTATCTCTAATTGCAACTTTAATATTATATTTATTGATATTTCCTGAATTTATTATACTGGTAATTCTACCAACATAATATTTCCATCTTCCTTCAGTCAATTCTACATAATCACCTTTTTTAGGTATAATAATGCTTTGTAACACCTTATATTCACAACTCTCATCAGAATGTGATTCTATAAAATTTCTTACATTTTCTAGATTCAATTGGTTATTATCAGATTCTTCTTCTTCTTCTTCTTCTTCATCTTCTTCTTCTTCTTCATCTTCTTCTTCTTCTTCATCTTCTTCTTCTTGGTATTCTTCTTTATTATAATTTTTTGTCATCATAAATGCAAAAACTAGAGAAGTTACTATAATTACACAACTAATATATATTTTTTCAACAAGTACTTGAGGTACAGTATTATCATTAAATTCAAATAAAGCTTCCATTTACAGTTATTTTTACCCTTTTTTTGTATGGTCTCAAATATTAAAAGTATAAATAATCAATTTTTTTTTAAGATTATAATTGTCTTAATTTAATTGAGATATTGTGGTAATTTTAAATGGATTCATATCTAATTTATTATCATAAATTTGATTAATAATTTTTTTAATACATTTAAAACTAAATTTTCCATCTAATATTTCTTGATCTGAAAACCAAATTGTTTTACCTCTTTTTTCATTTGGATCATGATATAGCTCATTTTTATCATTTATTTTCATTAAATAACATAAAATAGATAATTTTCCACCAGAAAACATACCTTGATTCCCAGTATTTATCTTAACATAAATAAAATCTTTATTTTGATATTTTTTAGGATTTTTTATAATTTTTTCTTTAATATCTATTTTTGATTTAGATCCTCCTTTTAAAATTAATTTTGGTTTATTACTTAACATAATATACCAAAAATGATTACCATGTTCTTCTAATAAATCTTTAATTTTTGTTACTAAATTATCTAATTTTTTATCCATATTTTATTATGAATTAGAAAAATATTTTTATTATTCTTAATTAAATATGCAAGAAATTCTAAAATCAAAAATATTTACCAAATATAACTTTTCTAAAATAGATCATGATTATACATTAGAAGGTTTAACAGATGAAAAAAAAGATTATTTTAATCTAGAAAAAGTATGTTTGCAAATTTTAGTTTATAAAAAATACGATAATAGTTTAATACCTGATCGAATTAATAAATTTATTATTCAAAAAAATGATACAAAATATATTAGTTTAGATGGTATAATAGAATTAAGTAAACATAGAAATGATTATCGTATGTGTATTTTACACATTGATTTAGGATTAACAAAAGTCGAAAATGTTCAAGATTTAGAATTAGTATTTTCGGATTCAGTTAAATATTCAGAACAAAGTAAATTTACCTTTACCATTTATAAATTTTTAAAAAAATATCATCCAGATATTAAACTATTAGTTGAAGAATATTTAATTGAAACTGGAAAATCATACCGATGTGATGTATTATTACCAGACGATAATGTCAGAATTATTATTGAACATTATGAAAGTTTTCATAAAAATAATAAATATTATGACGGAATTAGACAAGAAACATTTGAAGGGTTAGGTTATTCATTTTTGAAATTTGATGAAGGAGATTCTATTCGTAAATTTATTAATACCTTAGATGAATTAATTAAAGATAGAATAATATTTTTAGATTCCACTAAAGATGATGAATTAGTTATCAAAACTTTAATTGATGCTGGTTGTGATAGAATGATTGCAATTAATATGTATCAATTATATAAGATTGGTGATAATTTTGAAATTAAATTTTCTGATATCATTCTATCATTAGGATATTCTTCAGATGAATTAGATAATGCTATACAAGAATTAAAATTAAAAATAAGTAAAGATTATTATATTCATAAAGATGATAATATCTACTTAAATTCTACTGGATATAAATTATTATTATTAAGATCATCAAATCCGATGGTTTATCCATATCAAGAATATTATATTAGGTTAGAAAAGGTTTGTTATGACACAATTTTAAGATCTAGAAACCAAGCTAAAAAAATGTATGATAATATGCAAAATGCTGCTCCTCAATTAATTAAATATGGTAGAGACCAAGCAGATAAAATTCTTATTAAAAATCTAGAAAAAACTATCAGTAAATCCAATGAACAAAAAAAATTAATTAAATATTATGAACAAGAAAGAAAAAAAATTTTCAGAATAAAAATTTCTGAAGAAGAAAAACGTTTTGATAATAATTTACAAGAAGGTGATATTATAGTACCTTATATACCATCTTTAGTTTTTACAAATGACATAAATGAAGAGGTAGAAATAAATAAAATTAAATCTCTTCATAAAGTTTTTAAGGATTCATTTAATAGTAATGATAAAGTATCTTTTAAAAGTGTTATTGAAATAATAAAAAAAAGATTAAATATAGAAAATATATCATCTTATGAAAAAATTATTCCTAATTGTAAAATTATAGGTTAATATTGTTATTAACTGCAACAATAGCAGTTAATAAATGTTTGTTAACATCTTCTTGAGGCATTAATCCGTTTAATAAAGCTGCTACAGCAGGTTCATTTAAAGTATCTGCAACATCTACATTCTTAAATTCTGTTATATCTTTCATTTCAGGACCCATTATATATCCATAAGACCCACCAGTTTGAGATTTTACATCTTTTACCAAATTATAAACTGTAACAATAGCAGTTAATAAATGTTTGTTAACATCTAGTTGAGGCATAGAACCATTTAATAAAGCAGCTAAGGCTGGTTCATTTAAAGTATCTCTAACATCTACATTCTTAAATTCTGTTATATCTTTTATTTCAGGACCCATAACATATCCATAAGATCCCCCATTTTGGGATACATTAGTGCTAGAGATTGCTCTAGATCTTTTTTCTTTAATTCTGTTAAATATAGTAACAGTAGCAGTTAATAAATGTTTGTTAACATCTAGTTGAGGCATTGTTCCGTTTAATAAAGCTGCTATAGCAGGTTCATTTAATGTATCTCTAACATCTACATTCATAAATTCTGTTATATCTTTTATTTCAGGCCCCATGACATATCCATAAGATCCTCCATTTTGTAATTGTTTTAAAGTCAAATATTTATTTTTATATTTTAAATATTTATTTTTATAATCCATTATAATAATAATTATATTTTTTTTACTCCATTATAATAATTATATTTCTTTTTATTCAACAATTAAAGTCCAAATTCCATTTGAATTCAATTTAAATCCCATATCTTCAATTTTTCTTTTATGAGATGCTATGGATTTTGTATTTTTAAATTCAATAATATATTTTAGATAATCTTTATTTCTTTTATCCATAAAAATACCATCTTTATCCTTTTTAACTGTAGTAGATACATTTTTATCTGTTATGTCATTAAGTTTTTCATTAATATGATCAACTCTATCTTCTAAATTAAAAGGGAAAGGATAATTCGGATGATTAGATGGTACAATTACATAGGTAATTTTATTTTTATCTTTTTTGGTAGAGAATTTTTCTAAAAATAGTAATTTTATTTTTAATAATTCACAAATATTTAATCTTGTTTCTTTTTTAACCAAATCAATTTCTTGTTTAGTTACATTAGGAGTTTTCTTTAATAGATTTAGCAAGTAATCTTTATCTTTAGAAGTACTGCAAACAGCACCTTTTAATGTTGGAATACCAGTACCTCTTTTCTTAACTAAGATTTTGCTTCTTTGTCCTCTAATTTTAAATAAATCTTCATTGTCTTCATTATGTCTATTATAATTTTTATCTATAATACCAACAATTTCGTTTTCATTTCTTTCTTCATAATATTCACTATTAGATTCAAAGTCATAAACTAATCCATCATAATTTTTCTTAGATTTCTTTTTTTTACCTTTTTTATCATTTTGTTCTTTATCTTGTTCTTGATCTTGATCTTGATCTTTATTTTGATCTTGTTCTAGATCTTGATCTTGATTTTGTTCTTGATCTTGATCATCTTCTAAATTATTCAAATCTAATTTTTCTTTTTCTAATTCTTTAGCATAAGTAGAATTCATATAATTAACTAAAGTTAAATCATTCATTAAATTTTTATTAAATACTTCTCTATAATACATTGGAACATTTTCAGTTTGATCAAATGGTTGGAAAATATAATATTTATCTCTATATATCAAATATCCCGAATTACTAAATTTATCATAAATTGTATCTTTAAAATTATTAAAATCATTTTCAGATAATGGTATTAATTCATCCAAAGCTTTATAAACAAAGAAGTCATCAAATAATTCTCTTTGTTGCTTTGTATAGGATTTTAATACTTGTTCAGAAATTTGAGTCAATGTATAAACATGTTTAAATCTATAAAGATCTTTTATTTTTTCTTTTACATTGTCTATTTCATGTCTAGCTAATTGATTATTAAAAGTATTGTAATCTAATTCACCTTTGCTGAGATCTTTATAGGAGTTATATTTATTCTCAAATAATTTATTTAATTTAGAATCTTTACATTTAAGATCACATGGTAGAAAATCACATAATGCAGGACAGATTAATTTACCAGCTTTTTTATTTTCCAAAGTAGGTGATACACAATTTTTATATTTCTCTCTTTCTTCAGGGAAAACATTACCATGCATTAAAAGAGGACAATCTATAGAAACTTCTTTCAATCCTCTTTCTACTTTTTTAATTAGTAGATATTTTTTTTCTCCTTTTCTATAAAGTTCTTCTTCTGTAGTTAATCCTTTGTCTAATGCAACAACGTATCTATAAATATTTACTTTAGGATACCTATATTCATCAGTGATTACATTTTGATGCTTACATTGTCTAATAGCTCTTCCTATAACTTGATCTACTTTTCCTAAATTATAGTGAACATCTAAAATATGAACTTCTCTTGTATTTTCTAAAGTAACCCCTTCGTTCATAACCTTAGAACCTAAAATAATTTTAATCATTGATCCACTTTTATTTTCAGGATTATTAAATACATCTCTAATAATTTTTTGTTTTTGTTCAGGAATTACATCTATATTTTCTTCATTTTTACCTGTTACAGAAATAAAAACTGCAGGTCTAAATAATCCATTATCTTCTTTGGATTTTTGATATTCTTTCCAAGTCATACCAGTTCTATAATCGATAGTATCATCTTTTATATCATAATTTTTTGAGTCTTCACTATATTCCAAATAACCATTTTGTAATAAAATTTCTTGAAATAAATCAATACCTACTCTAACCAAGTTAGAATAAATAAAAGCAGTACCTGAACCTTTTTTACCCTCTACTAATTTATCTAATCTTTTTAAACATTTATAAAATTTAATTGAGAATGCTCTCAAATATTTTTTCTTTAAAATATAACCAGTTAAAAGTTTAGATTCAGATTCATATAAAATATTTTTTTCATCATCTGCTTTAATTTTTCCACCCATAAAATTTTTATTAATTTTATTTAATAATAATGCCTTATTAGATTTTAATTGATTTTTGACCATATTAATACCATCTGCACTATATACACCAATAATAGATTTTTTATCATTAGATAATGCAGGAAAAACAAAATTAGCTACAGCAGATGATTTTCTATCTAATGTATCTTCATATTTTTCAATAGTTTCATTATATACTCCTAATTGAAATTCTTCCATCATACATTTTACTACTGGTGTAAATAACATTTTGTTTGGTATAACTCCTTTATCAATTCTTTTAGCAAATGTATAAGGAATAGAACCTCTAAAAAATGATACATAACCTTGTGCCATCTTTTGTAAATAATTTAACCCACCTGATTTAAAATCCATATTATGATTTTTATCAGATGTAAATATTTTATCTCTTTGAATTTTTTCATTTTCAGGTTTAATAAAATTTATTAACTCNACAATATCATCAGCCAAGTTTTTCATTGGTGTTGCAGACAATAAAACTACTTTTAGATTTGAAGAGCTAGATATGATCTTTTTTAATGCTTCTCCATATTCATTACCTGTCAAGTTATGTGCTTCATCAACAATTAATAAAGTATTATTTAAATTATGAATTTTATCAACTACAATTTCTCTTTCGATTTCTCCATCAGTAGTTTTTCTATAAGATGATTTAACTTTGTTATTACCAACTACTTTTTTTTCAATAATTTTTTCACCTAATACTTTTTTATAAAAGGTTTTATAACTCATAATTTTATAATATTGTAAAGCTTGATGTACAGCCATTTTTTTTTCTCTATTAATTTCAGCTTCATTCATTTGACTTAAATTTTCTTTATTTTTAAGATAAGTTTCACCTGTACATACTAATAATTCATTTTTAAAAGTTTCTTTATTATTTGGACCATAAGTTAAAATATAAATTTTAGTATTATATTTTTTAACCATATCTTTAAATTGTTCAGCAATAGAAATAGCAGAGCATGTCTTACCTGTACCTGTGCCATGAAAAACTAAAACACCCTTATAAGGAGTGTGTGGAGATATATAATTTGATAATATAGTTTGTTGTTCTCTAAGTTGAAAATCTCCAGAACATATTTTATCTCTATAATCCTTTATTTCCTCATAATTTTTCAAAATATCTCTTTTAGGAATTTTATGGTAGTAAAATTCTCTCTTTTTATAAATTTTATTTTGGAAATCTTCTTCTTTTGGGCTAGGATAAGAATACTCTTTTTTAATAAGATTTTTTATGTCTTTGGACATTCTTTAATATAATAATAGTTACAAAAAAAATTAAATATATTTTTTTTGGATTAATTATTCCATAAATATAGTTTATAATGTCTTTTGCGTTTACGCATCTAATATACCTTAAAATTATAAAGGGAAATGATTTCTTTAAATCAAGTTAAAATCTCTATTTTTTAATATAAAAATATTATATATTTAATGTCTGACCTTTTAAAACAAGACAAATCTAATAAAGATGAAAAAATCAAATCATATTCATATTCTGAAAGAAAGAAATTATCTTCCAAGATTATGAATATAAAAAAAAAAGATGATTATATCAAATTGTTTAAACTTATTAATCAAGATCCTAATAACAAATTTACTGAAAACTCAAATGGTATTTGGTTAGATTTTAAATCTTTAAGCGATCAAACTATTTCAAAAGTTGAAAAATATTTAATAAAGTTAAAAAATAAATCTGACGAAGATTCTGTTAATTCATTAGAATATGTTCCTTACTCTACAGAAGAAAATTTTAATAATCTTAAAAACAGTGGTCCTAAATTAAGTAATTATGAAAAATCTATTTTAAGAAGAAATAAGTATTCCGATGAATAAATGAATTACAATTCTAATTTTTATAAATGAATTACAATTCTAATTTTTATAAATGAATTACAATTCTAATTTTTATAAATGAATTACAATTCTAATTTCAGTACAGACTTTAGGTTATATTCTAAATGTAAACTTAATTCTTTTGATGGTGCGATCAATAATTCATTCAGATGATTTAAATTTTTAACTTTTACATTATTATATTTTTTTAGAGTTAGTATATTTTGAATTATAACATCCTTATTTCCAAATGATTTTGAAATTGAGCCGTTGAACACATCTGCTTCTGGTTTTCCTACATAATCAATTAAAATAATTTCTTTATGATTGACTAAACATTTATTATCTGAATTAATTTTACTAATAGAAGGACCATCTAAAATTAATTTATTTTTGAAGAAAAAGTTAATCATTGGTAAACTTAGCTCACAAAATACATATCCTTTAATAGTATAGTAATCTGATTTAAAATTATTATCAATTTTCAAATATTTATTATAATCTTTAATACTCAATTTTGCGTTGAATGCAGTTTTATCTTTAAATGTAACAGAGATCTTATCATCTTTGAACATGGTCATTATATATGTATTCCACGGTATTCTATGTTTAATTTCTTGTGAATATACACAGCAATTCTCATCTAAAATCTTATGGTCAATTCTAGTAATTAAATGATTTTTTCTAATTTTATTTGAATAATCTGATTTCAAAAGTAATCCATTCTTAGTAGGAATAGCATTAATATTTATGAAATTTATTTTTTCATTAATTTGTTGAATAGATCTAAATCTAGAACTTGAAGATATACTTTTATTATTAGCATAATTTTCAATTAATCTTAAAATCATAAATGATGGTGTAAGATTTATTCTTCTTTGTTCTATATCAAAATTACTGACTATACCAACTATTTTATTTTTAAAATAAACAGGTGAACCACTTAAACCATTCAATTTAGAATTCTCCATTTCTCTTGATAAAAAACAAGATAATACAGGAGTAGGTGGTAAATTTTCTGAACCATTTATTTTTTGTAAAGCTAATTTATCAAAAGCAAAATTTAATTCAGTTTTATCATCTAATAGAATTTTAAATTCTGAATTAGTTTTAGGAATTTTTTTGCTGAATTTGTTTAAAGTTAAATATTTTAACTCTGAGATATCATTATAAGACATTTTAATATCCCTCCTGATAGTACCATATTCCAATAATGCTAAATCTGATATTCCAGACCTGTTAATAAGAACTAATTTGTTAAGATATTCCGTTTCTTTAGAAGAAGATGATACGGAAAATATTTTTTTGGAATTGTATGGAATTGAATGATTTGTTGCAATAATGAAAAAATTATTTTCATCGATTTTAACTTGAATACCTTTACTTACATGATAACCATTTTCATTCAATTTTCTCCATGGTATAATTTTTGAGGAACTTTTGGAATAAACGTTTGTTGTAAAAAGACTTGACATAATTAATCATTTATGAAATATCCTTGGTTTATTCATAATAATTATTTCAATTTTTTGATATTTTCTTTGACAAATTCGTCTATTATGGGAGTTTTATCAACAGCACTCATATTTCTTAAATAATCAATTTTAAAAGTATTTCTTATGTTATATTTTAATTTTTTATTAAATTCAGAGTTTCTCCTTAAATTGTTGTATAATTTATAATCCTCAAAACTTTTAAAAACATTATTATTAAGATTAATATTATTGTAAATATGTGGAAATAATTCTGTTAACCATTTTAATTCAATTCTGGAAATGAATTGAATGTTTTTTGTCTTATGATGTTTAGAATATCCATAAATAATAGTACCTGGATAACTAACACTAGTTAAAGTTTTAATAGAAAATAAATTATCTATTTCATAATTCTGATTACTTGTTAACGATTTATAAGAGTTGGATAAATTATCTGAAACAAATAAATTAGAATAATTTGAATACATGAAACATTTTATAATATTATTGATCTTTTTATCTTCTTTATAAATTTGATATTTTTTCATATTATCTTGAAACCATTTTAAATTTTTATCATCATAATCTTCATTATTTCTATCTATACTAATAATATTTCTAATTAGTGATTGATAATTCTGAAAAAATATTTGAATTGTATCATAATTAATATAATTATTATTACACCATTCTTTTATTTCAGGTTGTGCATTCATTAGATTATTATATAATATATCTAAAATTTTTTCATTGCTATTTAACAATTTTAAAAATGCTTGATCATCATATAATTGATTTTTATCATCTAATTTTTTAAATTCTAAAAAATCTTCATATTTCATATTAATATCATTATATTGGAGTGTATCTCCTAATTTTTTAATTTTTGAATATTTTTTTCTATTTTTATTAAATTTTTCTTTTATCATATCTAACAAATATTTATTGGAACTTTGATGAATATTGAAAATTTTCATATCATTTTTAAATCTATTAAACAAATTGTTGTATACATTCAATAATGTACCAAGATCAGAATTTTCATCACCATATAATTGAAAAAATTCATCTATTTTGTAATATGTTTTATCTCCAACTTTTTCTTCTTTAATTAGACTTTTAATACCTTGACTACATGATTGTAACATAGAATATATTATCAAAACTTCATCAAAACACTCTAATTGTAAACTCATTGAAATTGTATAACCAATATCTAAATCATATAATTCTAAAGCACCTGATAAATCTAAATATTTAGTACCTAATACAGTTTTTTTCAAATCATCTTTAATATTAACAACCAACAATTTGTCTGTTAATTTATATATAAAATGATTTATTAATACTGTTCTTTCATAATCAGATAATTTATTTATAGCAGTGCCTGTTAAAAAACTTCTTATTAAATTATTTTCATTTGGATGTATTAAATAAAAATCTGCTTCTTTATCTAAAATTACGTTATGACTGAAGCCACTTAAATACATATCATAATGATTCCATCTTTTACCTTTACCTGATTTATAATTATAAAAAACTTGATGATAAAGATATGATATTGGTAAATTATTTAACATATATTGTTTTCTAATAATCTTATCGTAATTTGTTTTAAAAATATAATGTTCATTATATTTCCCTTTTTTTCTGAATTTTATATCTATTAAAGCTTTATAATTATCATTGAATAAATTAATCATATTAGGATCTAATTCTTCTGGTAAAAATAGCTCTTCCTCTTGATCTATTTGATATACATCATCTTTAAATACTGTATTATCTCTTAAAAGTTTATATAAATTCTGATTAATATCTGCATCAGTTATATTATAAATTGGTAAATTTTTTTTTCTACCATCTTTTTGATACATATAATAAACTACACCATCTGCAATACGTCCAACTCTTCCTCTTCTTTGTATTCTACTTGATTCAGATATTTCTTTAACAACTAATTCAGAACCTAAAGTCATATTATAAATTCCAGTTTTTGCAAAACCATTATCAATAACGTACTTTAGCTTAGGAATAGTAATAGATGCTTCTGCTACATTTGTAGCAACAATAATTGCTCTTTTATACATTCCTTCAGGATTTTTTTTATCAGATATAAATTGTGGCCCCCATTCTAAATGAATATTTTGTTGGATATTCCTAATATCTCCTATTTTTTTATCAATACTTTTAATTATATTCTTATATTCTTGATTCATACTACTAAAGAAGGGTAATGCTACATTACCACCTGTTAATTGTTCATTTAATGTTTTTACAATTTGTCTAATCTCATTTTCACCAGTTGAAAATAATAAAATATTACCAGAGATTGATCCTTGTTTACATATTTCAATTGCTTTTTGAATAGTTAATTCTTGTGCTAATTGACTATTTTTAACACTGATCAAATGATCATTTTTAGGATTAGGAATATAATTATCTTGATTTGCTTTTAAATAAATATCATCAATAACATATTGTGTTGTTTTTCCAGGAGGTGAAATATGATATCTTCTATCTATAAATTTTCTTTCAACTAATCTATAACTTTCATCATAATCATCATACCAACTTCCTAAATTTATAGGATACATTAAATTATCATTGATCTCTTTATAATATCTTCTATATATTGGTTCATCGTCATCTATTGTTGCACTAATAATAATTAATCTTAAACTATTATTAAAATATAATGAATTTCTCGCTATAGTCAATATTAAATCCATATTAATATTATGCTCATGAGCTTCATCAACAATCAATATATCATAAATATTTTTCATACCATAAACATAATCTTTTCTAGATGCCATAGATCTTTCTTTCATAGCTATATTTTGAACCATTTCTTCTAGAAGAGTTCCATCTGTCACAATTTTTAAAAAAGATTGATTATAATTTTTATTTTCATGACTATTACCCTGATATTTAAATTGTAAGGTAAAATTATCTATTGATATATCTTTATCATAAAATTCATTGAATTTTTTTAAAGGTAGACCCATTTGATTTGCTATTTCTTCACTATTACCTATTGTAGGAGGGATTCTCGGTTGAGTGCATATTACCTTACCATTATTCTTATAATCTATCATTTCTAAACCATATAATAATAATTTGGGTACTTGTGTAGATTTACCTTGACCGGTTGACCCAGTTACATACATAACTCTATTATGAATAAAATGATGAAAAAACTGAATTTGAGATAACCAATCCATAGCATAAAAAGTAAACCAATAAGGCTCATTATTACAAATGAAATCAATATAAGAAATATCTTCATATCTCTTATTACTTTTGCTTACTTTTATTTTTGCTAAATCTTTATACATTTTTTTGACAGGAAAATAATATGATTGTGAATAATCAATTCCTGAATTAAATACTTGACTTTTTAATTTTTTCTTAATATAACTATTTTTTTCTTGATAATTAGAAGGTAAAATTTGTTCATCTGTTAAATCTTTATCAGGTACAAATTGACTTAGAATACCTTTATAAATTAATGATTCAAATATTAAATTAATCAAATTATCATTTATTTGTTGACTAATTTCATTTATATATTTATTATAATCAGATGCTTCCGGGTAAATAATTTTAAAATTGCTATTTAATTTGTACCAATTATTAATATTATTGTAACCAGTTATTTTTCCTATAAAATGAAATCTTTGTATATTATTCATAGATTGATAATATTCAAATTTATTATCCCAATAATTTGAATTATCACCATCTTTATCTAGATTATTATGATAAATTGATTTTCCCAAATTATAAAGATTTTTTAAAATTAAAGGATATTTGTAATCTTTATCATTTAATAATTCTATATCATTGGTTATTATATTCTCTTTTATTAATTTTTTACCATACATTGTATTTCTAAAGTATTGAATAGATTCATAAATGAAATCATAAAAATAACTAAATTCAATATCTTTGACAAAATACATTAATTCTTTTATAGATAAATCTTTAATAATATTCAAATCTCTATCATTCTCATCGTCATCGTCATCTTCTATTTTTTTTATTCCAGAAAGACTTTTATAAGATTTTTGTAGTAAATAATTTTTTGAATAATTAGTTCTGAAAAAAACAATTAAATATTTTATTAAATTTTCTATTACTTCAAATTTGTACTCTTTTATACCAATATCATTTTTTAAATTTTCAAAAATTTTGTACCAGTTATTATTATATTCTAATTGTTTAGTATCACTTAATTCATCCCAAGTTTTATTTTCTACAATATTAGATAATCCAATTATTCTATCTAATAAATAAATATTACAATAAATTTTTTTATCAATATTAGTTGTATAAATTAACCATTTTACATTTTTAACAGATAAATAAAAATCATGAACACATGTATTATAAATATCTCCTAAATATAAACATTCTGATGATTTAGTATCAGTTATGTAATCATCAAAAGATAAGTTTTTTTTCCATTTTTCTATTAATTTTTTTGTATTAATAAAGATATTAGACTGTTTATAATGATCTATTGTGATAGGTCTAACGTTTATCCAATTAACATATAATTTATTAGCTATTACTTCAACTGTATGCAAAATACCATAATAATTATTTAATAAATACAAGTCCATTTTTTTCCATAATATTGCATTATTATACTTATCTAAATGTGATAAATCTAATTGAATATTACTAAAATCAAATAAATTACTCTTTTCTACAAGTATTTTATTATCTAATGTGAATTCTTTTTTTGGCATTAAAATATCATCTAAATTAATTATTTTTGAATGATTTTCGTATTTATTTTTATCATCAATGTAAGGCAATAGTAAATTAATAATAGCTTTTATATCTTGAAAATTATTTTGATAAAATTGATATTGATAGTAATTAAAATTACTCGAATCATTAATAAAACCAAATTTTATAGCAATAAACTCAATAATATCTACAATAAATAAAATTAATATACCTAAATCATCTTTATTAAGTTTTTTAAAAATATTTTTACAAACTTTATTAATATTACTTTTCATTTGTGTATCAACAAAATTATATTCTTTAATTTTTAATTCTTTAATTAATTGATCATAATCATCCAACTCATAAGCTTCATTTAAAAATTTAGTATTTTCATTCATAAACTTTATTATTTATATTATTAATAAATATAATTTAATAGCAAATAAAACAATTTTTTTTATTATAATATAATATATAGGAATGATTGTATTAAAAAATTCTAGTTTTGTTTTATTTGTTTTTTTAATTATTATCAGTACAATTACAGTTTATAATTTAGTTCAACCCTACACCTGTAGTTGTGACAAAAAGAAAATTAATATTTACAGAGGTAAAGTAAAATATGTCCCTGTAATCATTAAAAAAGATATTGAAAAAATCTTAGAATCAAAAGAAAAAAAATGTTCACCACCAAAGAAAAATAATTCTATAATACCTAAAAAAGAAAATAATAACAACTCATCATCAATAGGAGGTCATTCATCCACGCATGGAGGTAGTATAGTGCCATCTAAATGGATAGATGATGATGAAGAAAGCAGTTTTAAATTTAAGTATTAGATTAAATATTTATTTTTTACATAAATTCTGGATGATTAGCTATCTTACCAGTTGATTGCTATCTTACCAGTTGATTTTATCGAAACTCCATTTATCTTTATCGAATATTTTAGTAATTCCTCCA